>ERZ1370068.1495-contig-11392_pt1 | contig 56102 bp, 67 predicted proteins | sample MGYA00561227_ERZ1370068 | MGnify/ENA primary metagenome ERZ1370068 (study PRJEB38410, sample SAMEA6850437) | metagenome | study: Metagenomic assessment of the ecological functions of the soil: analysis of the soil microbiota associated with the... | reverse complement strand
GTATGCTTCGTTCGGTTACGTATTGCTGTTGCCGGCTCCAACACCGCTGACGCAGGCCAGCGCCATCAGCACCGCGGATGCGCCAGCGACTCACGGCCGACTTTCGAATCGTCCCACGCGAACTGGCGCCCACCGCGACCGCTCCAGCCGTCGAAGCACGCGAAGCGGCATGCGATGGACGATGCCACGAGCTCCGTTTCCGCTGGCAATGTCGCAGGCAAACCCACCGCCAGAGGAGACAAGAAGCAGGATGATGGCGACGCTGACCGCGATAGCAGCAAGGATGGCGCGAACCGGCGCTGTCGGCAAGAGCAGGGTAAAGGCCACAGAACGAGGACTCCAACAATGCCGGTGCGGGCGCTGGCAGCAACGCTGTGAGCGGTAGTCCTACCTGGCTCCACTGGAAGCGCCGCACCAGGTGGAACCGTCCGAACGTGACCAACAGTTCCAGCTCGAGCGTCCCCGACGTCATCCCGGGCGGAAGCGCTGCAAAGAAGAACAAAAGTAGTTCTCCAGGCGGTCGAAGCGGTGAGCTCGGAGGACAGGTCCGGGGCCAGTGGGGCCCCCAGCCGCTAATTCCCGGTCGGCAACCCCACCCTTCCAGCCCAGGTTGCCGGCGTCGACCGCGAGCCGCCGGCGGCCTGGTTCTGCGTACTGCGGCCCGGCGGGGCGTTGCGAGACTCGGCTGCGCATGGGGCCCGAGAAGAACGTCATGCCGTCGTCAGCCAGGCTGGTCGAGGCTGGGCGTAGCCATGCCGCGTCCCGGGCCGCCGCGCCACGGGGGCCAGGTGGCCGTAGCCGAAGTCATCGGAAAGGATGAGGATGATGGACGGGCAATTTTAGGGCTGACGAGTCCTGGATCAATACGACCTTTGTCACTCAGCCCTATATCCTCGTCCACTTCTGACGGGCAGCATTAGATGGAGGGGTTCCGATCAATAGGGATTACTCTATAACTAGTGTCGATGGCCTACCCAGTCCGGTGAGATAGTGCGCGTGCTTGCCTGGCTTTGTGTGATCGCGGGCATTTTGCTCGTCGTCGCCGCGTTCTTCATCACGGCCCAAGCGCCCCCATTCAACCCGTGGCCGAGCCTTGTCGTAGGCATCGGTCTGACCGCCCTCGGGATCGTCTTTCGTGCGATCCGAAAGGAATCTTAAAGCTCAATGGCTATGCCGAATCCTGGGAAAAGGAAGCGCGAATCGCAGGCAGCGGCCGACACCAAGCTCCCGACTGAGCTTCAGATCGGCGATCGCCTCGCAGACGGGACCGGCGAGTGGGAGGTCATCGCCCCGCCCTACAGCACAGCGGGCGGGAGGATCATCCACGCGCGCGTCCAGAAAATCGGCGAGCCCGACAGTTGGGAGATTCGCAGCTGGGACGCGCTGAAGCGCGTGGGCGTGAAACTATCCGGCTGATACGCGAGTGCTGCCGATGTTCCCGTGGCGATTCATGACGCGGTCACGAAACTCCTGATAAACTGGTGAGCCGTGTGGGACTCGAACCCACGACCCCGGCACTTCGCTACACGAAAAAGACCTCGGTCTTCTCGTTTGAGAGACTCATCTTGAAGTTGGGATCCTCAGTATCGTCCCTGATGGCCTTGGACACCGCCCGGCCGTCCTTGGCCGCCGGGCGGCCGGGCGTGGCGATCACCGCGTCCGGCGCGTAATAAGAGTTCACCTTCGCCGAATCCTTCGCCAGGAGTGCGGCCAGCATCTCCTGCGCCGTGCGGTTGACCGCGTCCGTTGCCTGTTCGTTGGGATTGGTGGTCATGTCGATTGTCTCCTTTGGTCCGTCCTCTGGAGGTGGTGTAACCGGCTTGGCCTTCTGGCGCTTCTTCCGTGCCACGCGGCTCGCCGCGTTGGTCCAAGCGCAGCGTTACGTGTTTCGGTCCTGTGCGACAACCCGCCGAGTCTTCTGCGATTCGCGTCGCGCCTGCTGGATCTCTCGGAGATGCCTCTCCGTCCACCGGTAGAGCGCGGACAGCGGTGGCATGAGCGTCTTACCCAGCGGGGTCAGCGCATAGTCCACACGAGGGGGACGATTGGATGGATGGTTCTCCGTACCAGCCGATCGCGCTCAAGCGTGCGCAGCGTCTGCGTCAGCATCTTCTGTGACACTCCACCGATCGCTCGACGGAGCTCGCCGTGTCGCCTGACGCCATTCGACAGCTCATACAGGACCAGCAGCCCCCACTTGGTGCAGATACTGGTCAAGATGTCCTGGACATCGACGACTCGCCGACGCGGTGTCTTGGGAACCATTTAGGCTGTACTCCACTTCAAGGTACGTACTTGAACGGTGGACTCCTATAAGAGTATACCGAGCCCAACGTGACCGAGAGAGGACCATGGTCGAGCTTGTCCTGTCCGAGGGCCAGCTCGGCTTGTCTAAAGGCGGCTGTGACGGTGGGCTCGGAGGAGTCTTCGGTGCTCGGGCGCAGCGTACGCATTGGCAGCCAGCTCTTCGGTTCCGAAAAGTTTGTCGTCAAGTGCACGCGTGAGATCGCGATGCGATTGCTCTCGGTGGCAGAGCGGTTCTGCTCCGATGTTGCGCCAGGGATTCGCGCCGCGGTGGAGCATGAGAAGCAATAGGCTTTGAGCGCGTGTCCCGTGTCCAGCGCCGGACATCATGCTCAGGGCGATGGTCCCCAATCGGGCAGTCTCCGGTTGACATTCCTATGGCGATGGAGGACCAGGCGAACGAAGAAAGCCTAGTCGAGAAGGCACGCGCCGCGATCCAAGCCGGGAAGCCGCGACCCCTGGGCCAGCGAACCACTATCACTTCCACCCCCGATGCTTCGCGGCGTGGGAGTTCGAGCGTACACATCGTGACGGACACCGTTAGCTCGTTTCATGGGCCAGAACAGATCGTCCATCATCCAAGACCTCCGTGTTGACTAGGCTCACGTTGGCGATTCGGGTGATTGCGTTATAGGTGGTAAATTACGAGGTTGCCTTCCATCGGGCTTCCCGGGTGACGCGAACAGGCGTCCGGGCCTCCTGGCATCTGGCATGACCACCCCGCCGGACCCCGGAGATCTCACATGCCGGACGAATCTCTCCTCCGAGACCAAGCTCGTTACGCGATCCGTAGTGGGAAGTTGCCGTCGCGACAACCCGATCCGGACATGGGGTGGTCCGGGGTCGGCGTCGTCTGCATCATCTGCGACCAGCCCGTGGCCCAAGATCAGATGGAGCTTCGCGGTCGGATTCGCAGGCGACGAGACCATGCCCGGAGTGGACACGTACCACGTCCACCTCCACTGCTTCGCGGCGTGGGAGTTCGAGCGCCACCAAGACGGCGGCCCTCACAGTTCGCTCGTCGCGTGATGAACGATCTGTTCCGCAACTTTCTGGACGGCGTGTCGGCTCGCGGCGGTTACTGCCTCGACTGTCTCAGCGAAATCTAGTTGCGGCCAGGATCGCCCGAGACCGGGCGACCCCGGCCGGCTCACTTCTTGAGTCGTAGCCTTTCTGGATCGCGGACTGCTTGTCGGCGCTGTTCGCGCTGCCCGGCGGGGTCAGGCGGCTCTTGAACGTGTCCACCAGGCCCTGGCTCGCCTTGGCCTGCCCGAGCCCTTCGCCGATGGCGGCGTAGGTCCCGAGATTCTCTTCCCAGTTCGTGACGCCGCGCTCCTTGGCCAGATCGCCGAGCTTCTTCTGATAGGCGTCGAAGGGGCCGCCCGACTTGGCGTAGGCCTCGGTGGTGCTCCGCACGTTGTCGTAGTAGGCGCTGTCGCCCGGGCTCGATGAGGCTGAGCTGCTCGCGGAGGAGTCCGACGAGCTCTTCGAGCTCTTCGAGCTGCTCGCGAAGGAGTCCGACAAGCTGTTCGAGCTGGCCGAGAACGAGCAGCCAAGCGGGACGAGCAGAACCATCAGCAGCAGGAGCCAGTCCACTGGATGGCAGCGGCGAGGATCGAAGGTTCGTGTCACGCCCCCTCCTTGAAGTGACGGTATCCGCGAGGACAGTATCGGCGATCCCGCGCGGCGCAAGCATCACCTCGCCCACTGTTGGGTCTCATCAAGATTGACCCCGGACCTGCGGTGCTCTGCGCGGCTGGCAGCACTGGTTGTTAAGCGGCTGGTGCGGGAATGAGGGTTGCGAGCTTCTCTGCTGGCGTCCGACCCTGAATCGCCAACGAGAAGCGCTCATAGTTGTAACGCGTTTCCCAGGTCCGTAGGCCCGACCGCGGCCGCCTCGAAATCTGCGAATCGGTGGCGCCCCCAGAATTCCTCTTGGTCGATCCGGTGACTCCGTTCGACCTTGCCGTTCTGTTGGGGGCGTCGGGGCTTGATGTAGCGATGCCGGATCCCGAGCGCCTGGACCGCCAGCGCAAAGGCGAAGGGGAACTCGTGGCCGTTGTCGCATTGGAGCTTGTGGATCCGGAAGGGGAACGCCCGGCAGAGCTCCGCCAGGAACGCCAGGCTCGAGCTCTGGTGCAGACGGCGATAGAGCCGGAGCACTGCGAAAGCGCGTGCAGTCGTCGAGCGCGGTGTACTGAAAGGCCCAGCGGCCCGCGATCTTCACGAACTTCACGTCGACCTGGACGCTTTCGCCAGGCTCCGCCTTTTCAAAGAGCTTCATCTGCCGCGGTGCCCGTTTCCGGGTCCGCCGCAGCCGCGAGCAGCCCGACATCGCGAAAGACCCGTTGAATCGTGCCGATCGCCACCCGGACATCGTGCATCCGGCGAAGCCACAGCTGAGTCCGTTGGGCGCCATACGCGAACTCTCGCCGCGCCTGGCTCAATGAGCTCGACGACGCGCGGGGTGATCCGTCGGCCGCGACGCCGGGGATACCGCGGCACCAGCCCCTGCAGAGCGTCTTGCCGCCACCGCACTCGCCAGCGCCGAATCGTCCGGACGCTGACGCCGAAGCGACGCCCGGCCGCCGTCGGGCCATGAAGCCCTGCGAAATGCAGCACCATCAGCCGCTGTCTCGACTCTCAGCCGGTACTGCACGCGCACCTTCACATCGCTCAGCTTGATCACTCGGACCCTCCCTGGGGCAGCTCGGCTGCCCATCTAAGCAGGAGAGGTCAATCTTGAGTAGATACTTCAGCATCACCTCGCCCACGTCTCCGATTCACGACCCCGGTCGCCAGTGTGGTCGCCCAGACGATCCGCTTGGGATGCTCCTCCACTGACGAGCTACCTGCTCGGCTCCTGGTGCGTGTTCGAGCTCGTCACCTTGTCCGGAGGTGGGACAAATTCGCTGCCGGCCGGCACCGGCATGCGAAGCTGGAATCCACCATCGTCCTTCGGCTGGTTGCCCCGTTCTCTCCTGCTGACAGCGGAAAACCGACCGAATGATGACGTGAATGATGACGCTGGCCAGGCAGGATCAGAAAACCACTGATGAATACTGGTGAGCCGTGTGGGACTCGAACCCACGACCCCTGATTAAAAGTCAGGTGCTCTACCGTCTGAGCTAACGCAGCTCGCTGGGACCGAGTCCTACCTGCTCACCAGTGGATGGCAACATCAGGCCCGCAGGAAGGCATCCCGTCAAAATGCTGACGTTTTTCGGGAAACATTGGCAAGATTTTGCGTCGGCGAGCGCCAGCCTCTATTGATTCTCGGTGTTTCCCGAGGGATCCTGTGGCACCCCCATTGCACTCGTGAATAGGGATATTGCATCTGGTGCAGGGCGAACGGTGAAGAACGTGTGGTCTTCGGCGATTGGCGCGGCCCTCGTCTCGTGCTTGGTTCTCTCCAGCGCGCACGTGGAGCGCTGCCACGTTCGAGATCGTCCCGTCGAACGCAGATTCCTCGTGCGATGAGGAATTCGAGCGTCTCGCCAACGGGCTGAAAGCCGGGCGATACCTTGATCGTTCACGGAGGTGCATATACTCAGACCTGTCGACGCGTCCTGACTGTGACCGGAACTGCCACAAGCCCGATCACCATCCGCGCGGCGGACGGCGAGACGCCGATCATCACGAGGCCGCAGCCCGCCGACTTCAACTATGACCAGAACAATATCGACATCATCAGCTCTTCCTTTCGTGATCATTCGAGGGCTGCACTTCAAGGGTGGAAACGGCGGTGTGAACTTCATCGGGGGACAACAACGTCACCGTTCGAGGTCAACGAAGTCTACGAGACTGGCAACAACGCAATCCGCATGAACAGCGGCAACACCGACTCATTTATCATCCGCGGCAACCACATTCATCATACCAGGCTTGCTAGCGTCCTCCGTCGGGACCACCGAGGGCGAAGGCATGTATATCGGCTGCAACAATGCGACGTGCATCGCGACGAACCACCTGATCGAGGGGAACTACGTTCACCATACTCGTGAGGACCAGCGACGGAGGCAATGACGGAATCGAAATCAAGGTAGGGTCGTTCGGCAATACCATTCGAAACAACGTGATCCACGACACGACCATCGGCATGCGGTTGCCCGTGCATCTTCGTGTACGGAGGCGGAAACGCGCCTCAATGTCGTCGAAGGCAATGCGATGTGGAGTTGCGGCGAAGCTCATCCAGGTCGTCTCCGATGCGATCGTGCGAAACAATCTGATCGTCAATTCCTCGACCGGCATCACCGCCGCCCCGCATGCCCAGGTTCCGCAGATGCGAAACGTCACCATCGTCAACAACACCATCTACGGGCACTCGGAGTGCGTGTTCGTCCGCTGGACTGGAGCGAACAACATGGTGCTCGCCAACAACGCGATCTACTGTCCGGCAGCGACCGCTGTCAACGCCTCCGGCATCACCGGTAGCACGATCGCGATCAGATCCAACTACATCGAAGGCGCCCTGTCGGGTGCGACCGTCGATAGCTCGCGGTTCTTCTCGGGCGGCAGCTCGGGCTCGGTATTCACCAGCCCGGCACAGCTCGATTTCTGGCCGCGTTCGGGCTCGATCTTGATCGGTAAAGCCGACGCCGGGTTCACGCCCACGCTCGACTTCAACGAACGCCGTCGTATGAGTCCCTTCGACGTGGGCGGGTACGAGACCGATGGACTCGCCACCAATCCAGGCTGGAAGGTTGGCCCTGGCTTTAAGCAGACCGGCACAGTTGACTCGGTGCCGCCCCTCAGCCCGACAAATCTGCGTCTGCAGTAGCCCTCTCGCGTGCGCCCAGCAAGCGCGCGACGTGGTTATCGTTGTTCTATCTCCGGCGGAACAGCGTTTTCGGTAAGTTGTACATGGCTCGAGAGTGTAGCTTCTACACTTCGAGCGCTCATCCATTGAGATCGTGCCTCGGCAACCGCGCACCTGCCGCTATTTGTCTCCGGGCACACCGTTTGCAGCCTCGCAGAATCCTCAAGAGCACAGCGTTGAACCGACGCACAAGAGAGGGCGGGCGAGGCCATCGGCCCGACGCCCGGAGGTCGCGGACGATGAGATCGAAAGAAGTGTTCTTCGGTACGGACACTGACAGATTCGAGACATCGGAGGAATCGCGGACACGTCGAAGGGCTCGCGTACACTCGACGCCGATCTGCGTGACGTCGATCGCCGGCTCGCTCAGGCGCACAATCAGAACGAGATCCTGGTCACGGCGCTGCACGAGGCTCGCGAGCAGATCGCCGGCGCTCAAGGAAGAGGTCGACAAGCTCTGTGCTCCGCCCTCGACGTACGGCGTGTATCTCGCCGCCAACGAGGACAGCACCGTCACCATCCTCTCCCAGGGCCGCAAGGTGAAGGTCAACCTGCATCCCTCGCTCAAGCCCGAGATGCTCAAGCCCGGCCAGGAGCTCATCCTCAACGAAGGCCTCAACGTCATCGAGGCCGCCGGCTACGAGATCCAGGGCGAGGTCGTCATCCTCAAGGAACAGCTCGACGCCGAGCGCGCGCTGGTCACCCTCCGCGCCGACGAAGAAAAGGTCGGCATCATCGCCGAGCCTCTGCGCACGCCAACGCCTCAAGACCGGCGATCATCTCCTGCTCGACGCCAAGAGCGGCTACCTGCTCGAGAAGCTTCCGAAGAGCGAAGTCGAAGACCTCATCGCTCGAGGAAGTGCCCGATATCGGTTACGACGACATCGGCGGTCTCGGCGATCAGATCGAGGCCATCAAGGACGCCGTCGAGCTGCCGTACCTCTACGGCGACTACTACAAGGAGCACAAGCTCACGCCCCCAAGGGCGTGCTCCTCTATGGCCCTCCCGGCTGCGGCAAGACCATGATCGCCAAAGCCGTCGCCAACAATCTCGCCGAGAAGATCTCCGAGAAGCGCGGCGAGAAGATCAAGAGCTTCTTCCTCAACATCAAGGGCCCCGAGCTCCTCAACAAGTACGTCGGCGAGACCGAGCGCAAGATCCGCGAGATCTTCGTCAAGGCCAAGGAAAAGGCCGCCGAGGATGTCCCGGTCATCGTCTTCTTCGACGAGATGGACGCCCTCTTCCGCACCCGCGGCACCGGCATCTCCTCCGACGTCGAGACCACCATCGTGCCGCAGCTCCTGGCTGAGATCGACGGCGTCGAAGGGCTCAAGAACGTCATCGTCATCGGCGCCTCCAACCGCCAGGACCTCATCGATCCGGCCATCCTGCGCCCCGGCCGGCTCGACGTGAAGATCAAGATCGAGCGCCCCGATCGCGGCGCGGCCGCCGACATCTTCGCCAAATATCTGACCGAGGACATTCCGTTCGCGGAGTCCGAGACGCGAGGCCATGTCGCCGCCGCGATCCCGGCCATGATCTCCGCCGCCGTGGAGTCGATGTACGCGCTCAGCGAGGAGAACCGGTTCCTCGAAGTCGTCTACGCCAACGGCGAAAAGAGGTCCTCTACTTCAAGGACTTCTCCTCCGGCGCCATGATCGAGTCGGTCGTGCGCCGGGCCAAGAAGCTGGCGCTCAAGCGTTACATCGGGCGCGGCGAGAAGGGCATCACGACGGACGACCTCCTGACCGCCATCCGCGAAGAGTTCAAGGAGAACGAGGATCTTCCGAACACCACCCACCCGGACGACTGGGCGAAGATCGCCGGCAAGAAGGGTGAGCGGATCGTCTCGGTGAAGCCGCTGACCAGCGAGCCGCCGAGCCAGAAGCGAAACGTCGAGCAGATCGTGACGACGGGCCAGTACCTGTAGAGTCGCGACCGAGGGTCGCGACGAAAATCAGGTGGGCCGACACGCGCCCTACGCCCGGGATCTCGGGCGTAGGGCGCCTGCTTCCGAGGACGGCACCCCGACGACCGCGTACCCCCGCGAACGCAGCTGACGCTGGATCTCGAGCTGAGCGCGCCGGTCGGCGCCGCGTTGCTCATCCCCACTCGGCTCCGACTCGCACGACGCGGCCCGCGCCGCTCCCCGCGCCGCCGGTCGAGAACGATCTGCACCGTGTCGTCGCCGCGGAAGGTCCGCCGCAGCGATTCGTAGAAATCCGGCCGCTTGCTCCCGACGATGAAGAGGAGCCGCCGGATCGCCTCGGCCATGCCTACATCAGGCTCGACCTGACCGACGGAAACCAGCGCGTCAGCGGCGAGTCCTCGCACAGGATCGTCTCGTCACGCTGGGCGCCGGTCGAGATGAGGCAGAAGCGGCGTGCCGATCAGCTCCTCGAGGCGCTCGAGGTAGCGTCGCGCCTTCGCCGGCAGATCGGCCTCGTTCTTCGCTCCGGCCGTCGGCGCGCGCCAGCCTTCGATTTCCTCGTAGATGGGCTCGGCCGCCGCCACGACGGTCTCGTCCTCCGGGAAGTCGGTCAAGGTCTCGCCGCGGTGCCGGTAGGCGACGCACACCTTGACCGTCTCGCACTGGTCGAGGACGTCCAGCTTGGTCAGGGCCACCGTGTCGAGGCCGTTGATGCGCGTCGCATAGCGGCCGACCACCGCGTCGAACCAGCCGCAGCGCCGCGGCCGGCCGGTCGTGGCGCCGTACTCGTGGCCACGCGCCCGGATCGTCTCGGCGATCGCGCCCGTCATCTCGGTGGGAAATGGTCCGCCGCCGACGCGGGTCGTGTACGCCTTGCTCACGCCGACGACGCCGTGGATCTTCGTGGGCGGCACGCCCGTGCCGGTCGACGCGCCGCCGGCGGTCGTCGAGGACGAGGTGATGTAGGGATAGGTCCCGTGGTCGATGTCGAGCATCGTCGCCTGCGCGCCCTCGAACATCACGCTGTAGCCGGCCTCGATCCAGCGCGAGAGCAGGAGCGCGCGTGTCGGTGATGTACGGCGCCAGCCAGCCGGCGTACCGCAGATACTTGTCCAGGATCTCCTCGACCGTGAAGGTCTCGGCGTCGTAGATCTCGCGCAGCAGCCGGTTCTTCTGGGCGACGTTCAGCTCGAGCTTCTCGCGGAAGAGCCGCTCGTTCAGGAGATCGGCCATGCGGATGCCGACGCGCGCCGCCTTGTCGACGTACGCGGGCCCGACGCCGCGCCCGGTCGTCCCGATGCGCCGCTTGCCCAGCTTGGCCTCCGAGGCCAGGTCGAGCGCCGGGTGGTAGGGCATGATCAGGTGCGCGTTCTTGGAGATGAAGAGGTTGCCGTCGAGCTGCACCCCGCGGCGCACGAGCGCCTCCATCTCCTCGATCAGCGAGCCCGGATCGACGACCACGCCGCAGCCGATCACGCAGCGACAGCCCGGATGCAGGATGCCGGACGGGATCGAGTGCAGGACGTACTTCTCCCGCCCCACGACCACCGTGTGGCCCGCGTTGTTGCCGCCGGCGAAGCGCGCCACGACGTTCACGTGCGGCGCCAGCAGGTCGACGACCTTGCCCTTCCCCTCGTCTCCCCACTGCGTCCCGACGACCACGATGTTAGGCATGGCTTCCACCTCTGAATACGCGCTCTGGATGGTCGAGGATCTCCGCGACCGCCAGCACGCGCTCCGATCCGTCCGCGAGATTCATCGCCACCACCTGCTCCGCCCCGGCGCGCGGATGGCCGATGACGAGGATCTGACTCACACGCTGCGCCCGGGCGTACGCCACCGACTCGTCGAGCCCGCGGCTGATGATGTCACGCGCGCACCGAGGCGCCCGAGATCGCGGAGCCGTCGCGCCAGCGACAGCGCCGCGTTCTTTTCGCGGCGTGAAGTCGATGATGAAGAAGTCGGGTCCCGGCAGCGGCACCGGCACGCCCTGCGTCTCCATGACCGACAGCGCGCGCCCCACGTCGAACGCGAATCCGACCGCGGCGCAGTCGTAGCCGAAGCGCCCGAGCATGTCGTCGTAGCGGCCGCCCGCCGCGATCGACGCCCCGAAGCCCGCCACGTACGCCTCGAAGTACGTTCCCGAATAGTAGTCGAAGCCACGCACCTCACCGAGGTCGAGCAGCACGCTCTCGGCGAGGCCGTAGATCTTGAGCAGCCGGTACACCTCGGCCAGATTCGCCAGCGCGCGCGACGACCGCTCGTTGCGCGCGAAGGCCGCCGGCGCGCTCGAGCACCACCTCACGGCCAAAGAGGGTCGGCAGCGCCAGGAGCGCATCGCGAACGTGCGCGGGCGGCGCGAGGTCGGCGACCAGCCGCTCGAGCGTGGACCCGTCTTTTCTGGCCAGGGTCAGCCGGAGCTCGCGCCCCTGGGCGGCGTCGGTCTTCGGCCTCGTCGAGGAGCCCGCGGAAGAAGTCGGGATGGCCGAGATCGATCTGGAACCGCTCGAGCCCGAGCGCGCGCAGCCCTCGATCGCCATCGCGATCACCTCGACCTCGGCCTCGGGCTGGTCGAGCCCGACCAGCTCGACGCCGGCCTGGTAGAACTCGCGGTAGTGCGAGACGCGCGGCTCGTCGTAGCGGAACACGTTCGTCAGGTAGGCGAGCCGGATCGGCTTGGGCTCGTCACGCAGCCGCGTCGCGACCACGCGGGCGATCTGGGGCGTGATGTCGGGACGCAGCGCCAGGGTTCGGCCGGTCTCGCGGTCGACCAGGGTGAACATGTTGCCCTGCACGTCGACGTCCGTGCCGGTCGCGAGCACGTCCGAGTACTCGAACGTCGGCGTGACGATCTCGCGATAGCCCCAGCGGCGGAACACGCCCAGCAGCGACGCCTCGACGTGCCGCTTGCGCTCCGCCTCGTCCGGCAGATAGATCCGCGCGCCCTTCGGAAGCTGAGTCTGGCGCGGCTTCACGGCGTCACCGCGTCCAGATGCGCCACGGTGTTCATGCGATGCACGGTGGCCCAGCCCGGCTCGTACTCGATCTCGGTGATCCCGGCCGGCGCCGCGTCGAGCGTCCAGAGCCGGTCGAGCCCGAGACCGAGCGCGTCGAGCACGATCACGCGCGCCACGACGCCGTGGCTCACGAGCACGATCGTCTGCGAGTCGTGCGCTTCCCGCAGCGCCGCGATGCCGGCATTCACGCGCGCCGCCACGCCGGGGACCGTCTCGCCGCCGGCCGGCTCGAGCAGGTGCGGCGCCGATCGCCACTGAGCCCACGCGTCGGGATAGCGCGCCCGCACCTCGTCGCGCGGTCAGGCCTTCCCACGACCCGAAGCACATTTCGCTGAAGGCCGGCACGATGCGGACCGGCAGGCCGTGCGGCTTCGCGATCACCTCGGCCGACGCGCGAGCCCGCTCGAGCGGGCTCGCGTAGACGGCGGCGACGGCGGTGCCGGACAGCGCGCGCGCCACGGCCGCGCACTGGTCGCGCCCCACCTCGGTGAGCGGAATGTCCCGCGAGCCGGCGAACCGCCGCTCCCGGACCCAGTCCGTCTCCCCATGCCGTACTACGAAGACCCTCAGTCTGCCCACAACCCCGCCATTCTATCCCGATTCCCCAAACCGTCGAGCTCACGCGCCCGAAGGAGACGGCTCAGCCGGTCCCGGTCGAGCCGGCGCTGACGGTCGGCGATCGGCGACTGCGGTCGCACTGCAGCAGCGGTCGCGAGTGCTGGGCCAGCGTGCGTCGGATCCACGCCCGCGGCGTAGCGCCGCGACTCGGGCGAGCAGGGTGACGGAGCCGCTGCACGACGGCCCCGACGACCGGCCGCAGCCGGCCGACCGGCCAGCCGCCAACGAGCTGAAGTCTAGAGCTTGACGACTTGGCGAGAACGATATCGGGCATCGCGCGAATTTCGTCGAGCGCAGCCGGCGGCATCGGATCGTCGAGGTTCAAGACCGGACACCGCGCGCCCCCGCGCGCGTTCGCGCCCGAGCTGCATCCCGGCGATGTTGATCCCGTGGCGCCCGCACAAGGTCCCGATGCGGCCGATGACACCGGGCACGTCGAGGTTCGGCGAACACGAGCATCCAGCCGTGCGGCACGGCTTCCGAGCGAAAAGCCGTCCACCTGGACGAAGCGAGGCTCGCGCTTGAAGAAGACGGCGCCGGCGACCGACGTTGAACCACGATCGGTGTGGAGCTCGGCGGTCACGAGGCTCGCGTAGTCCGAGCTCTCCGTCGTCGAGGTCTCGGTGACCCTGAGGCCGCGCGCCTTGGCGATCAGCATCGCGTTCACGTCGGTCACGTGCTCGGACAGGATCGTACCGAGCAGACCTCGCACGAGCGCCAGCGTCAGGGTGGCCGTCGTCCGCCCACGATCTCGCCCGCGTACGTGAGCCGCACCTCCTGCATCCGGCCCTCGGCCATCTGCGCGAGGAAGCGGCCCATCTTCTCGACGAGCCCGAGATAGGGCGCCTGCTCCCGATGCGTCTCGGCGTCGACCGCCGGCAGGTTGACCGCGTTGACCACGACGCCGTGAAGGAGCGCATCGGCCACCTGGTCGGCGATGGCGAGCGCGACCGCCGTCTGCGCCTCGTCGGTGGCCGCGCCCAGATGCGGCGTCACGATCACCTGCTCGAGCTTCAGAAGTGGATGATCGGCCGGCGGCGGCTCTTGCTCGAACACGTCCGAGCGCCGCGCCCGCGATCTTGCCCGACTGGATCGCGCGGGCGAGCGCCTGCTCGTCGATCAAGCCGCCGCGCGCGCAGTTGATGATGCGCGCGCCCCGGCTTGAGCCGCTCGAGCTCCGCCGCGCCGAGCAGGTGGCGCGTATCGCCGGTGAGCGGCGTGTGGATCGTCACGAAGTCGGCGCGCGCGAGCAGATCGTCGAGCTCGACGCTTTCCACGCCCAGTCGCTCGGCGGCCTCGCGCGTCAGATACGGATCGTAGGCGATGACCTGCATCCGGAACCCGAGCGCGCGCCGCGCGACCTCGGAGCCGATTCGGCCGAGACCGACGATACCCAGGATCTTGCCGAGCAGCTCGACGCCCTGCAGGCGGTTCTTCTCCCAGCGTCCGGCCTTGAGGGTCGCGTCGGCGGCCGGCAGACGACGGGCGAGCGCCAGCAGGAGACCGAGCGTGTGCTCGGCGACGGCGGTGGTGTTCCCGCCCGGCGTGTTCATCACGATGACGCCGCGTTTGGTCGCGGCGTCGACGTCGATCGTGTCGACACCCGCGCCGGCCCGGCCGATCACTTCGAGACGCTGGCCCGCCTCGATGGCGGCGCGAGTGACCTTGGTGGCGCTGCGGACGATCAGCCCTTCGTACTCGCCGATGCGCTCGGCCAGCTCGCGCTCGCCGAGCGAGCCGACGCGACGTCGACGTCGAGCCCGTGCTTGCGGAGCGCGTCGACGCCGACGGCCTGGAGCCCGTCGGCGACCAGAACCCGCTTCACGACTTCTCGGCGAAGATCTTCTGGGCGGCGCGGACGCTCGACCCGAAGTCGACCGGCTGGCCGATCTCGGCGAGCACCTGCTCGAGCGCCGCGCAGCGCGTTGATGACGTCGAACTCGGCGCAGTAGCCCATGTGGCCCAGGCGGAAGAGCTTGCCCTTCATCTCGCCCTGCCCGCCGGCGATCGTGATGTTGTGGCTCCGCGAGTACGTCGGCGACGATCTTCTCGCTATCCACGCCTTTCGGCGCGGCGACCGCGGTCACCGCCGGGCTCGGCGTGGCCTTGGCGAAGAGCTCGAGCCCGAGCGCCTCGACGCCGGCGCGCGTGGCGCGGGCGAGTCGATCGTGACGCTTGAACACGTTGGCCAGCCCTTCGGCCTCGAGCAGCCCCAGCGCTTCGCGCAGTCCGACGACGATCGACACCGCCGGCGTGAAGCGCACCTCGTTCTTCGCCACGTACTTCAGCTCGTCGGTGAGATTGAAGTAGAACTTCGGCAAGGTCGAGCTCTTGGTCTTCCGCCACGCCTTCTCGTTGAGGGCGCAGAACCCGAGGCCGGGCGGCAGCATCAGCCCCTTCTGCGAGCCCGAGATCACCACGTCGATGTCCCAGGCGTCCATCGGCAGATCGGCGATGCCGAGACTCGACACCGCGTCGACGACCAGGATCGCGTCGTGCTGCCTCGTGACGGCGGCGTAGGCCCGGACGTCGTGCAGCACGCCGGTCGAGGTCTCGCTGTGCTGGACGAGCACGGCCTTCACGTCGGGGTGGCTCTTGAGCGCCTCGGCGAGGCGGCCCGCGTCGACGGTCTGCCCGAACGGCGCGCTCAGGTCGATCACGTTGAGGCCGTACGCTTTGGCGAGATCGAGCCAGCGGTCGCCGAACTTCCCGGCGCGGACCACGACGACGCGATCGCCCGCGGACAGCGTGTTGACGACGGCCGCTTCCATCGCGCCCGTGCCCGAGCAGGCGAGCGGAATGACCTCGGCGCTCGTCTGGAAGAGCCTCTTCAGCGCGGCGCGCACCTCGACGAAGAGCGCGTCGTACTCCGGGGTGCGGTGGTGGATGATCGGCTTGGCCATCGCGAGCAGAACCTCGCTCGGAACTGGCGTCGGCCCCGGCGCCATCAACTGATACTTCTTCATGCAGACGGCCTCCTTCGAGTGGTCAGGTTCGATTCGATGGTAACACGGCCTCCCACACCCGATCGGCCCAGCGCGGTCACGAAGATCGCGTCTTTGCCGCGCGGCGTGCGGCGAGAAGAACTCGACCACGTGACCGTCGTAGAACGTGAGCCCGGACGCGCCGAATCCCTGGGCGTAGGCCGCGAGATAGGCGCGGCCGCCGGCCAGCCCGCCTCGAGATTCGCGAGGCGATAGCCTCGATCGCCGAACGTGCGCGTGAGCTCGTCGAGCCGCGCGAGCCAGTAGATGGTGGCCGCCGCGTCGCCGCCGAGCGGCTGCTCCGAGACAGAGATACGCCGACCGGTTTCGGAACTCGCCGGTCGCCAGGGTCTCCAGCGCGTGTGCGTCCGGCCGGTAGACGTAGGCGCCCGACGGCACGCCCTCGACGGCGTTGACGATGAGGTAAAGATCCACGAGTCCGCCGGGGACATCGGCATCGAACGGTCGCGCCGCCGCCCAGAGCGCGGTCGCAAGCTCCTCCGCGCGTGAGGGACGCGTGGCCGAACTCACGGGTCGAGCCGCGGCGCTGAATCGTCTCGCCGAGCCCGCGCCCGGCCCGCGCCGCGCGGCGGCGGCAGCTGACACCAGCTTGGCGCCCACCGGCGGCATCGGCACCGTGCTGCGACCACTCGCGCCCACGCCAGGTGCTCACGGCGGACGGCGGTGCCGAGTGCAGAGGCGGCGTGCATCTCGCGAATCAGCGGATAGTCGACCTCGGACGACGACAACGGCAACGTCGCGTGATCGATCGAGTCGAGCGCGCACGCCGGCCGGCGCGGCCGCCGCCTCGGGACCGAGCACGATCAGCTCGAGCGCGACCTCACGCGTCGTATCGAGCCCGAGCAAGCGATTCGACCTCGACGTCCACGAAGCCCGTCAGCACTTTCGGCGCGAGCCCGAGAGCCCCGCCGACCGCCAGCACGTTGGCGAGCATGGTGCCCGAGTCCCAGAACAGATGACGGTAGGCGCGCGCCTGATATTTCCAGGCGTTCCGCCAGTAGATCGCGGTGAGCATGACGATCGTCGCCGAACGGCGGGCGATCGAGTCGTCGGCCGCGGCGGCGGAAAGCGCCGCGCGAACGTCCCCGGCGCGCAGGCGGCGCAGGGTGAAGTCGCCGGGACAGAAGTGGTAGAGGCCGGGCTCGAGCCCGGCGACCTCGCCGACCGCGACGTACACCTCGGTCTGATAGAGCGCGCCCGTCGAGGCCGCGGCGCGGAAGAGAACCTCGCCGCCACCGGGATACGTCTTCTTCTTCGTCACGCCCGCGGCGTAGTAGAGAATCGCCGCGAGCTGGCTCAGGCCGAGCGACGCGGCCACCGGCGCCGGGTCGGCGAGCGCGGCAAGCGTGTCGATCCCGACCGGCTCGATCTCGCGCGGCAGCGGAATCGCCGGCAGGTCCGTGTAGACCTTGAACGGGAACGGCTTGATGTCCCACTCGAGCGTGTGACCGCTCGTGCGAACCGACGCGGGCGAGTGAGTGGTCCGGTCGTGATATTCGCGAGCGGTCAAAAGCGGTACGGCGGACGCACGACGCCGCGCTCGGTGATGATCGCCGCGATCAGCCGAGCCGGCGTGACGTCGAAGGCGGGATTGAACACCGGTGAGGCGCTCGGTGCGGTCTGCTGCGCGCCGACCCGGCGGACTTCCGCCGCGTCGCGCTCCTCGATCGGGATCTCGGCGCCCGAGGCGAGCGCGGGATCGATCGTCGAGAACGGCGCCGCGACGTAGAACGGCACGTGGTGATGGGCGGCGAGCACCGCCAGCGAGTAGGTGCCGATCTTGTTGGCGGTGTCGCCGTTGGCGGCGATGCGATCGGCGCCGGTCACGATCAGGTCGACCTCGCCGCGCGCCATCACCGACGCCGCCACCACGTCGGCGATCAGCCGATGCGGAATGCCTTCGCGCACGCACTCCCACGCCGTCAGCCGCGAGCCCTGCATCACCGGTCGCGTCTCGTCGACCCACACCAGCGCCACCTTGCCCTGCTCGTGCGCGGCGCGCACGACGCCCAGCGCGGTGCCGTACCCGGCCGTCGCCAGCGCGCCGGCGTTGCAGTGGGTCAGGATGCGCGCGTTCGGCGGCACCAGCGCGGCGCCGTGGGCGCCCATGGCGCGATTCGCCGAGATGTCCTCGTCGCGGATCGCCTGGGCTTCGGCGAGCAGGCGCGCCCGCAGCTGATCGAGCGGGAGCGCGCCCGACGCGACCGCGACACGCGCGCATCCGGTCGAGCGCCCAGAACAGGTTCACGGCGGTCGGCCGCGTCGCCGCGAGCCCCTTGATCGCCGTCTCGAGGTCGGCCATCAGACCGTCGAACGTCGTCGGCGCGGCTCTCGCGGGCCGCCAGCACCACGCCGAACGCGGCGGCGACGCCGATCGCGGGCGCGCCGCGGACCACGAGCGTCGCGAATCGCCGCGCCCACGTCCTGCCAGCTCTGGTAGCCGCGCTCGACCTCGCGCTCGGGGAGCACGGTCTGGTCGACCAGGATCAGCCGGTCGGTGTCCCAGCGGACAGGCGCGATGACGGTCATGACGCTCTCCGTGAGAATCGTCGTCCAGGCGGCGCTGAATCTCGGCCTGGCCCAAGCCGGCGATCTCGACGATCTTGCTTCTCCCCTGAAGGCCGCTCACGACACTGACGGAGGAGGGCGGGACGCCCAGCGATGTGGCCAGGAGGCGGGCCACCGCGGTGTTCGCGGCGCCGGCGACGGGCGCGCGCCGTGACGCGAAGGCGGAGCGTCGCGTCCTGCCAGCCGACGATCTCGTCGCGCGACGCCCGCGGTTGGACGCGGAGCGACAGCCGCGCCGCCTCAGCTCTTGCCGTCGTCCTTGTCCTCGCCGAACTCGGCCGACATCATGCGGTAGTAGCTCTCGAGCGTCGCGCGAAAGTCCTCGATCAGCTGGCGGCGGACGCGTCGCAGGGTCTGGATCTCGCTCCGGATCCGCGCCTCCTCGGCCCGCCCTTCCTCGATGACCTTCTCGCTGCGCAGCTCGGCCTCCCGCAGCAGCACCTCCGCCTCGCGGCGCGCGGTGGCCTTCATCTCGTCACCGAGCCGGTGGGTCGTCACCAGCGTGTCCTGCAGCGCCCGCTCGCGCTCGGCGAGGCCGCGCGCCCGGTCCTCGAAGGTGGAGACCTGCTCCTTCAGCTGGGCGTTTTCCTTGAGCACCGTCTCGTAGTCCTCGGCCACGTCGTCGAGGAAGGCATCGACCTCGTGGACGTCGAATCCACGAAACCACTTCACGCTGAACTGTTGCTGACGGATATCGAGCGGACTGATGCGCATGAGGCCTCCGGCGTCCCTAGCCCATCTCGGTAGCGATTCTGTACAGCACTGGGACCAGGAATTCCTTCAAAAATACAGGACCAGAATGACGATCATCGGTGAAAAGTCGAGCCCCATCTGGGAGATCGGCAGCCGCTCGCGCACGGGCCGCAGCACCGGCTCGGTCACCCGATACAGGAACCGCACGATCGGGTTGTAGGGGTCCGGGCTCACCCACGAGACGATCGCGCGCGCGATGATGATCCAGATGTAGGCCACGATCACCAGGTTCACGAGATTCGCCACCGCGATGACGAAGTAATTGATGATGAACATCACTTCGGCCCCTGGCCGAGCTCACGCGAAGCGTATCGTCGCCCGCTCGACGGCCTTGATGAAGGTCGTGCGGATGCCGCCTTCCTCGAGCGCGGCGACACCGGCGATCGAGGTGCCGCCCGGCGAGCTGACCATGTCCTTGAGCGCGCCGGGATGCATGCCGGTCTCCAGCAAGAGCTTGGCGGCGCCCAGCACGGTCTGGGTGGCCAGGGTCATCGCGGTGATTCGATCGAGCCCCATCCGCACGCCGCCGTCGGCGAGCGATTCGATCACGATGGCCACGTACGCGGGCCCGGAGCCCGACAGTCCCGTCACCGCGTCCATCAGGCTTTCGTCGAGCACGACCACGCGGCCGACCGCGCTGAAGATCTCGCCGGCCGTGTCGAGGTCGTCGGGCTCGAGGCCCTCCGCCTTCGCGATGGCCGTGACGCCTTCGAGCACGAGCGCGGGCGTGTTCGGCATCACGCGGATGAGGCGCGCGTCCTTGTGCAGCACGGTGCGGATCTTGGCGGTGGAGACGCCCGCGGCGATCGAGATCAGGAGCTTGCGCCGCGTGACGGCCGGCGCGATCTCCTTCAGGACCGCGTCCATGATCTGCGGCTTCACCGCCAGGATGACGATGTCGGAGTGGCGGACGACGGCGGCGTTGTCGGAGGAGACCTGGATCCCGTACAGCCGGTCGAGCTCCTTGAGCCGCTCGAGGCGTACGTCGGTCGCGTGGATCGCGCTTGCCGGGACAAGGCTCGCTTCGAGGAGGCCCTTGATCAGCGCCTCGCCCATGTTGCCGCCGCCGATGAACCCGACGGTGAGGCCCTTGATCGTCATCGCTCCTCCGCCCCGGGCTCTCGCCGCGGCGCGCGCGGGCCGAAGATCGCCGTCCCGACCCGGACCATCGTCGCGCCTTCCTCGATCGCCACCTCGAAATCGCCGCTCATCCCCATCGAAAGCTCGCTGAAGCTGTAGCGCTCTCCGAGCTTTCGCAGCGCGCGGAACCACACGCGCGAGTCGTCGGCATCCTTCGCCTCCGGCGGGATCGCCATGAGTCCCCGCACCTTCAAGGAGGACATGGCCGCGACCGAGTCGAGGAGATCGCCGAGCCCGTCAGGCGCCACACCGCCCTTGGACGCCTCGGCGGCAACGTTGACCTCGACCAGCACGTCAACGGTCCGGCCGCGGGCGCGCGCCCGCTTGTCGAGCTCCTTCGCCAGGTCCATGCCGGTCGAGCGAGTGGATGACGTCGAACAGCTCGAGGGCGTCGCGCACCTTGTTGGTCTGCAGGTGGCCGATCAGATGCCACGGAACCGGCCGGCCGATCTCGGCTCACCTTGTCGCGCGCCTCCTGGACCCGATTCTCACCGAGCGCCGCCACCCCGGCGTCGATCGCCTGCCGGATCCGCGCCACCTCCACGGTCTTCGAGACACCGATCAGCAGCACGTCCGAGCGCGCCGGCCCGCACGCTCCGCGGCCCGGGCGACCCGTTCACGTACCCGATCGAGATTGGCGCGAATATCGGTCATGGCAGGGTGATTCTAACAGGGGGCGGTCTGGCGGGGAGGGCAAGGGCGGGCCGCACCCCGAGCCCCGGCCTCAAGGCAGCGCGGCGAGCGTGACCAGGCGGCCCCGATTGCCCCGCCGATACGAGTACAAAAGCTCGGGATGGCACGCGGTGCACAGCCGCGGATTCTCGATCGACGCCGGCCGCGACGCCCGCCTCGACCAGGAGCGCCTCGTTCGCTGACCAGAGATCGAGCATCACCCGCCCGGCGCGCGACGGCGTGGCCCAGGCGCGCCACCGGTCGCCGAACGCTCGCGCGAACTCCGCCGTGACCGGCTCGTCGACCTCGTAGCAGCACGGGCCGATCGACGGCGCGATCGCGGCGCGCAGCGAGCCGGCCTGCCCTCCGACCTCGCCGATCGCCCGCACGGCCCTCTGGGTCGCTCCCTTCACCGTTCCCCGCCAGCCGACGTGAGCGACACCCAGTGCCCCGGCCGCCGGATCGCAGAGCACGATCGCCAGACAATCCGCGGTGAAGATCGCGAGCGGCACGCCGCGCTCGGCGGTCACGAGAATGTCCACCAACCCGGCGAATCCCCCGGCTGCCGGGACCCGCGCGGCGTCCGCGCCGTGCACCTGACGCGCATAGCTCACCCGTCCCATCTCGAGCCCGGTAGCCCCCAGAACCTCTGAAGCCTCGGACCGAAACGGCGGCTTCGGGGCCTCCGGCAGGATCGGCTCCGCGAACGAGGTGATCCCGGGACAATGCCGCGTCGTCGTCGCGTGCGGCACCCCCAGCTCCGTCAGCGAAGCAAACGTGAAATACGCCGCCGGCTGACCATGACCGACGAGCGGAGAACTCGAAGTCATCGGTTCCTCAGTATGCAGTACCAACGGGTCACCAGGGCGCGGGTCGGGGTGGGAGGGTGCGCGGCTCCCGGCCTGCGGAGTGGGACCCCTTCGTCCCGCCCGCAGCGCGAAGCGCTGCGAATCGGGCGAGCGGGTGACGGAGCGGTCGGGAGCCGGGCACCTCCTCCGCCCCGACCGGCGGCCCTGGTGACCCTACTAATCCGCCTGGCGTCTGAGGAACGCAGGGACTTCGAGATCGGCGCCGTCGCCCATGGCCTCTTCCGCTTCACCCCGCGGATCGGCGAACTTCCGCCGCCACGGCGCCACCGGCGCGGGCGCCGACGACGGCGCGGGCCGCGACGGCCTCGGCAGATCGACGACCTTGCCGCCGAGTCCCACCGTTTCCTTCTTGTCGGCAAAGCCGGTCGCGATCACCGTCATGCGCACCTCGTCCGAGAGCTGCGGATCGATGACGGCGCCGAAGATGATGTGCGCCTCTTCGTGCGCGGCTTCCTGGACGATGCGCGCCGCCTCCTCGACCTCGTGGATCGAGAGATCGGCGCCGCCGGTGAAGTTGATCAGAATGCCGCGCGCGCCCTCGATCGAGGTCTCGTCGAGCAACGGACTCGCCACGGCTTTCTGCGCGGCGTCCAGCGCGCGATTCTCGCCCTTGCCGGTACCGGTGCCCATCATCGCGAGCCCCATGCCGGACATGATCGTGCGGACGTCGGCGAAGTCGAGATTCGACGAGCCCGGGCACCAGGATCAGGTCCGAGATGCCCTGCACCGCCTGCTGGAGCACCGAGTCGGCGACGCGAAACGCGGCGATCAGCGGCGTGCCGCGATCGACCACCGAGAGCAGCCGCTGATTCGGGATCGTGATGAGCGTGTCGACCACGCCGCGCAGCGCCTCGAGGCCGGCCTCGGCCTGGAGCATCCGCTTGCGGCCCTCGAAGGTGAACGGCTTGGTCACGACGGCGACCGTCAGGATGCCGAGATCCTTCGCGAGCGACGCGACGACCGGCGCTGCGCCGGTGCCGGTACCGCCGCCCAGGCCCGCGGTGATGAAGACCATGTCGCAGCCGGCGAGCAGCCGCGTGATCTGATCGGGATCTTCCTGGGCCGCGCCGCGCCGACGTCCGGGTTCGAGCCGGCGCCGAGGCCTTGGGTGAGCTTGGCGCCCAGCTGGATCTTGACCGGCGCCGGTGAGGCAGCGAGGGCCTGGAGGTCCGTGTTGGCCACGATGAACTCGACCCCGTGAACTGCGCGGCCATCATGCGGCTCACCGCATTGCCGCCGCCCCCGCCGAGCCCGATGACTTTGATCTTCGCGGCCTGTGTCGTTTGCGGTTCGAGCTCGAAGAGCGGGCGCCGCGCGCGATCCTTCTCCATCACATCCTCCTGTGAGTGATCGCCGGAGGTACGCCTCCGGCCGCGTGAACGGATCACGTCTGACGTGAACAAGTGCGGCTGCCGACCGTCTCGACCCGACTTAGAAGAGGTCACCGAGGAATCCAGTCACGAGCCGTGCGAACCGGCCCACGGGTCCCGGGGCGCCGGCAGACTCGCCGGACGCGCGTGTCCGCGCGCCGTAGAGCGCCAGGCCGACTCCGGTCGCGTAGATCGGGCTCTCGATCACGTCCGCCATGCCGCCGATGCCGATCGGCACGCCGCGGCGCACGGGTTGATCGAAGATGCCCTCGGCGAGCTCGGGAACTCCCTCCATGATCGACGTGCCTCCCGTGACGACGACGCCCGCCGTCGCCGCATCCTGGAACCCGCGCGCGGGCGAGCTCGCGCGCGACCAGGGTGAAGATCTCCTCGACGCGCGGCTGGATGATCTCCGAGAGGAGCTGCCGCGAGAGCTGTCGCGGCTTGCGGCCGCCGACCGACGGGACGTCGACGGTCTCCTCGGCCGGCACCAGCGCCGTGAGCGCGCAGCCGTAGCGCTTCTTGATGTCCTCGGCGTCCGCGGTCGGCGTGCGCAGCCCGATCGCGATGTCGTTGGTGATGTGGTCGCCGCCGAGCGGCAACACCACCGTGTGCCACACGGCGCCGTCGCGGAGCAGCGCGACGTCGGTCGTCCCGCCGCCGATGTCGATCACGAGGACTCCGAGCTCCTTCTCGTCGTCGAACAGAACGGCCTCCGCCGAGGCGAGCGGCTCGAGCACGATGTCCTGCACCGCCAGGCCGGCGCGATTCACCGAGCGCACCACGTTCTGGACCGACGTGACCGTCCCGGTGACGATGTGCACCTCGACCTCGAGGCGCACGCCCGACATGCCGATGGGCTCACGGACGCCGTCACCGTCGTCGACGGTAAAGCTCTGCGGGAGCACGTGGATGATCTCGCGGTCCTGCGGGAGATTGATGGCCCGCGCCGCCTCGATGACGCGCTCGACGTCGGCGTCGCCGACCTCGTGGTTCTTGCCGGTGATGCCGACGACGCCGCGGCTGTTCACGCCGCGGATGTGGCCGCCGCCGATGCCCGCGAACGCGCCCGCGACCTCGACGCTGCGCCATCAGCTCGGCCTCGGCGATCGCGGCCTTGATAGCCTCCACCGTCGAGTCGATGTTGACGACGATGCCCCGCCGGAGCCCGCGCGAGGGCGCCGTCCCGACGCCGAGCACATTCAGGACGCCGCGCGGCCCGGGCTCGGTGATGATCGCGCACACCTTCGTGGTGCCGACGTCGAGGCCGACGATCAGGTCCGGCGCCTTCGAGCGCTTCATCGGACGCTGCTCCGCTGGAAGACCACCTGGTCGCGGAACCGGAGATCGACCGTGCGCACGTCCTGCGTCGCGATCTGCGTCAGCACGCCCTCGAGGCGCGCCAGACGCTCGTCCCAGTCCTCGGTGCCCAGCCGCACCTCGACGCCGTCGATCGTGTAGAGGACCGGCCCCTCGCGGCGGCTCATGTCGATCTCGAGATCTCGGCGGTGAGCCCGGTCCCGCTTCGCAAGAGCGCGCGGATCACGCCGATCGCCGCGCGGGCCTTCGGCCCGGGCGAGGTCCGCATCGACGCGAGCTCGTCCGCCGACAGGCCGCTGATGACCGGCATCGGGGGCGCTACCGCCTCGGGCGAGGCGCCGAGCAGGCGTCCTTCCTCGTCCATCCAGTGCAGCCGCCCGCCGTGGACCAAGGTGAACGGCCGCCGTTCCTCGACGCTGATCACGACCCGGTCCGGCAGCTCGCGCACGACGTCGACGCGACGCACCTCCGGCAGAGACTCCACGCGGTCGATCACGCCCATCGTGTCGAGCTTGAAGATGTTGGTGCCTCGCGGGATCGCGGCCACCGCGAGGATCTGATCGGCGGGCACGCGCGAGACGCCGCGGACCTCGACGCTCGCCACCGCGAAGCGCTGCGTCGTCAGCAGCCAGTGCAGCGCGGCGCCGCCCACCGCGGTGATCACGACGATCGCGAGGACGACGCCGAGCAGCCGGCGCACACGGGCGCGCCGTGCGGGCCGCGGGCGCTTCGAGCGCCCCACGCGCTGACCGGCGACGAATACCGAGCGTTCGCCCATATCGGCGAGCACCGACGCTCGGTTCCTCGGCGAGCTGAGACCGCTCGGCATCTACTCGCCGATGATCCTGATCTCGTTCTCGAGCGCGACCGAGAAATGCGACTGCACGCGCTCGCGCGTCAGGTCCATGAGGGCCAGGATGTCGGCCGCGGTCGCGCCGCCGCGGTTCACGATGAAGTTGGCGTGCTTCGACGAGATCTCGGCGCCGTTGATGCGCTTGCCCTTGAGACCGCACTTCTCGATCATCCGCGCGGCGACGTCGCCGGCCGGGTTCTTCCAGACGCAGCCGGCCGAGGCGAGCGCCAGCGGCTGGGTGGACTTCTTCACCTTGAGCCGCGCCTTCATCTCCTTCTGAATCTCGGCCAGGGGCTTGCGATGCAGGCGCAGGCGGCAGCCGATCAGCACGGAGCCGACCGGCGCGTTGAAGTTGCGATAGGTGAACGCGCCGGGCGCCGGCTTGAATTCACCGAGCGAGCCGTCCGGATGCAGGTAGTACACGGCGCTGACGAAATCGCCGATCCAGCCGTCGGCCGTCCCGGCGTTCATCGCCAGGGCGCCGCCGATCGTGGCGGGAATCCCGACCAGGGCCTCGATGCCGCCGAGATTGAGCGCGGCCGCTTCGCGGATCAGCGCGGAGAGCGACACGCCGGCGCCGGCGATCGCCTCCTCACCGTGGAACTCGGCGCGCCCGAGGCAGCCCTCGAGACGCAGGACGACGCCGCGCACCCCGCGGTCCTTCACCAGCAAGTTGTTGCCGCCGCCGATCACCGAGACCGGCAGCTGCTCGCGCTCGGCGAACATGAGCGCGTGGCGAATGTCGTCCACGTCCTGTGGCACGACGAAGATGTCGGCGGTGCCGCCGATGCGGAGCGAGGTGTGGAAGCTCAGGGGCTCTTGAACCGCACTTCCCCTCGAATCTCTCCTAGCATGTGGCCCTCCCAGTCAACGAGTCGCGTCCAAGCGCTTCAGCAGCTCCGGGCCGAGCTGGCTCACGTCGCCGGCGCCGAGCGTGATCACGAGATCGCCGCGACGGACGATCTCCGCGAGATGCTCGACGATGCGCGTGCGGTCGCTGCCGAGGTAAGTGACATCGCGATGGCCATGCGAGCGGATCCCGTCGGCGAGATCCCGGCCCGAGACGCCGGGGATCGCCGGCTCGCCGGCCGCATAGACGTCCATCACGATCAGCACGTCAGCCAGATTGAATGCCGTGAGGAACTCTTGCCGCAGGTGCAACGTTCGCGTGTAGCGGTGCGGCTGGAACACCGTCACGACCCGGCAGTCGAACCCGGCCTTGGCGGCGGCCAGGGTCGCCCGGATCTCGGCGGGATGGTGGCCGTAGTCGTCGACCACCGTGACGCCGCGCGAGCGGCCGAGGATCTGAAACCGGCGCTGGACTCCGGAGAAGCCGGCCAGCGCTTTCTGGATCGTGGCGAACGGGATTTCGAGGTCGAGCCCGACACCGACCGCCGCGAGCGCGTTGAGCACGTTGTGGCGCCCCGGGATCTGGAGGGTGACCTCTCCGAGCAGGCTCTCGCGCTGATAGACCTCGAAGCGGCTGGTCATGCCCGAGAGCTGCAGCCGGCGCGCGACGAGGTCCGCGCCCGACTCGAGCCCGTACGAGATGATCCGCTTCTCGATGCGCGGGATCAGGAGCTGGATGTTCGGCTGATCCAGGCACAGCACCGCCGAGCCGTAGAACGGCACCTTGTTGACGAACGCGACGAACGCGTCGCGGATCGCGTCGAGGCTCCCGTAGTGGTCGAGGTGCTCGGCGTCGACCGTCGGTGACGACCGCGATCGTCGGCGCCAGCTTCAGGAACGACCCGTCGGACTCGTCGGCCTCGGCGATGAGGAACTCGCCCTGGCCCAGCCGCGCGTTCGAGCCGAGGCTCGACACTCGCCCGCCGACGACGATCGTCGGATCGAGGCGGCCCTCGGCCAGGACGGCGCCGACCATCGACGTCGTGGTCGTCTTGCCGTGCGTGCCCGCCACCGCGATGCCGTACTTGAGGCGCATCAGCTCGGCGAGCATCTCCGCGCGCGGGATCGCCGGGATCTGGCGCTCGCGCGCGGCCTGGACCTCGACGTTGTCGCGCGAGACCGCCGAGGAATAGACGACGACGTGCGCGCCCTCGACGTTGCCGGCCTGGTGGCCGATGAACACCTTCGCGCCGAGCTCGGCGAGCCGCTCGACCGCGTCACCCTTCTTCTGATCGGAGCCGGTCACGCGATAGCCGAGGTTCAGCAAGATCTCGGCGATGCCGGACATGCCGATCCCGCCGATCCCCACGAAGTGGATCTGCTGGTAGCGCTTAAACATGGGCTTGCTGGGAGATGTTCAGCAGCACTCCCGTCGAGAGCATCGTGACCAGCAAGGCCGAGCCGCCGAACGAGATGAACGGCAGCGGCAGTCCCTTCGTCGGCAAGAGTCCGGTGACGACACCGAGGTTCACCAGCACCTGGGTGGCGATCAGCATGGTGATCCCGAGGGCCAGGTAGCCGCCGAAGGGATCGGGCGCGCGCAGGCCGATCCGGAGACCGCGCCAGATCAAGACCACGAAGAGCGCCACGATGATGAGCGCGCCCACCAGGCCCAGCTCCTCGCCGACGATCGCGAAGATGAAATCCGTGTGCGACTCGGGAAGGTAGAAGAGCTTCTGGCGAGACGCGCCGATGCCCTGGCCGAAGATCCCGCCGTTCCCGAACGCCAGCCACGACTGGATGATCTGGAATCCGCTGCCGCGCGGATCCGACCACGGATCGATGAACGCGACGATGCGGCGCAGCCGGTACGGCGCGACCCAGATCGCCACCGCGAGCGGCGGCAACGCCGCCAGCACGATGAGCCCGAGGTGGCGCGCGTGGCCGCCGGCCAGGAACAGCAACGTGAACGTGAGCGTGATGAGCGTGAGACAGTTGCCGAGATCCGGCTGCGCCAGCACGAGCAGCGCCAGGAGCCCGGCCACGGCGAGCGGCGGCACGAGCCCGCGCCGGAAGTCCGAGATCTCTTCGCCCTTCTTCGCGAGGAACGCCGCGAGATACACGACGAGCGCCAGCTTGGCGAGCTCCGCCGGCTGAAACGAGACGGGGCCGAGGCGGATCCAGCGCCGGGTGCCGTTGATCGCCTGGCCGAACGGCGAGACGAGCACGAGCACCAGGAGCACGCCGGCGAAGATCAGGAGCGGCAACACGAACCGCTCGAGCCGGCGATAATCGACGCGGATCGCCATCCACATGCACGCGGCGCCGAGCAGCGCCCAGAAGATCTGCTTCTTGAGGAAGAAGTACGGATCGTGGAAGCGATCGGCCGCGACGATCGCGCTCGCCGAATAGACCATCACCACGCCCGCCGAGAGCAGGACGACGGCGACGCCGAAGAGCCAGATGTCGGGCGCGAGCTTCCTGGGCATCTAGGTGGAATGGGGGAGCGAGCGCCGCTCCTCCCACACCCCCACCGTTCGGACGCGAATGTGCCGGTTCTCGACATCAGTCGAGCCGCTCCACGATCTTTTGAAGACCTCACCGCGATGTTCAAAGTTATCGAACATGTCGAACGAGGCGCAGGCCGGCGAGAGCAGCACGATGCTGCCCGGCGTCGGCGACCGCGCGCGCCCGATCGACGGCGTCCTGGAGCGACGGGGAGAACGTCACCGGAACGGACGCGGCCCCGAGCGCAGCGCCGATCTTCGCGGCGTCCTCGCCGATGAGGACCGCGTGCGCGACGCTCCGGCGTGCCGCGGCGGCGAGCGGCTTGAAGTCCTGGCCCTTGCCCTTGCCGCCCGCGATCAGCACGATCGGCTCCGAGAAGCTCTCGAGCGCCCGCAAGGTCGAGTCGACGTTCGTGCCCTTCGAATCGTTGTAGTACTTGACGCCGGCGAGGTCGCGTACCCATTCGATCCGATGGGCCACGCCGCGGAAGCGGCTGACCGCCGCGCGGATCGCCGCCGGTGAGACACCCGTCCAGAGGGCGCACGCCGTCGCCGCCAGCACGTTCTCGATGTTGTGCTGGCCGCGCAGGAAGATCTCCGACAGGGGGCAGATTTCCTCGACGTGACCGTTGAGCTTCGCCGCGATCTGGCCGTCGCGGACGAAGACCCCGTGCGACAGCTCGCGGCGCCGGCTGAACCACACCACCGGCGCCTTCGCCCGCGAGGCCATCGCCCGTGTCGCCTCGTCGTCGGCGTTCAGCACGGCGCAGTCGGTAGAGGTCTGGTTGGCGAAGATCCGCGCCTTCGCATCCCCGTACGCCTCGAAGGTCCGGTGACGATCGAGATGGTCGGGGTGAGGTTCAGCACCACCGCGACCCTCGGCTGAAAGAGCTCGGTGGTCTCGAGCTGGAAGCTCGACACCTCGCAGACGACCAGCCCGTCGGCCGGGAACGTGAGCGCGTGGGCGGCGAGCGGCGTGCCGATGTTGCCGGCCACCAGCACCGGCCGCGGCTGCTGCGCCAGGATGGAGCCCGTCAGCGCGGTCGTCGTGGTCTTGCCGTTGGTTCCGGTGATCGCGATCGTGTCCGCTTCGGTCGCGCGCCAGCCGAGCTCGAGCTCGCCGATGATCGGCACGTGCCGGGCGCGCACCGCCGTCGAGCGGCGGCGCGTCGAGCGGGACGCCGGGGCTCACCACCACCAGCTCGGCGCCGGCGAACGCCGCCATCGGATCCGCGGGCCCGGTGACGAGGCGCACCCCGATCTCGGCCAGCGCCGCCACCTCGCGCCCGAGGGCCGCGACGGGCTTCGCGTCCGTGCCCACGACGTCGGCGCCGGCCGCGCGCAGGAGGCGGGCCGCGGCGACGCCGCTCTTGGCGAGGCCGAACACCGTCACGCGACGTCCCGCGAGCGAGCGCAGATATGCCTGACCGCGAGTGGCCATGTCGACCTCGTCGAGCGCGTTCACGCCGCCCTCATCGGAGCTTCAACGTCGTGATGGCCAGGAGCGCCAGCGCGAACGAGACGATCCAGAATCGGACGACGATCTTCGGCTCGGGCCATCCGGACAGCTCGTAGTGATGGTGCAAGGGCGCCATGCGAAAGACGCGGCGTCCGGTCATCTTGAAGCTCGCGACCTGGATGATCACCGAGAGCGCTTCCACGACGTAGAGTCCGCCGATCAGCGGCAACAAGAGCTCGGCCTTCGTCAGCACCGCGAGCGTGCCGATCGCGCCGCCCAGGGCCAGCGAGCCCGCGTCGCCCATGAAGATCTCGGCCGGATGGCAGTTGAACCAGAGAAAGCCGATCGCCGCGCCGATCAGCGCGCCGCAGAAGACCGTCAGCTCGCCCGCCCCGCGCACGTTGAGAATCTTCAAGTAGTCGGCCGCCCGGAAGTTGCCCGTGAGGTACGCGATCACCCCGAAGGCCGCGCCGGCCATGATGACCGGGCCGATCGCCAGCCCGTCGAGCCCGTCCGTGAGATTCACCGCGTTCGAGGCGCCCACGACGACGAGGATCGTGAACGGGATCCAGAGCCAGCCGAGGTTCACGAGCCAGCCCTTGAAGAACGGAATGGCCAGCACCGGCAGCCAGGCGCTCGGCGGCTGCCAGAACACGAGCTGCAGCACGGCGAAAGCCACCACGACCTGGGCGACGAACTTGACGCGCGTCGAGATCCCCTTGCGGCGCCGCAGCTTGGTCGCGTCGTCCCAGACCCCGATGAGCCCGAAGCCGCCGGTCGCCAGGACCGCCACCCAGATGTAGCGATTGGCGAGGTTGGCCCAGAGCAAGGTCGTCGCGATGAGCGCCGTGAGGATGACGAGCCCGCCCATCGTCGGCGTGCCCTTCTTCGTGCGATGCCGCTCGGGCGTGTCCTCGCGGATCGTCTCGCCGCCGTGCTGCGCGATCCGGAGCCGCCGGATGATCCACGGGCCGACCACCAGCGAGATGATGAACGCCGAGATCAGCGCCATGAACGACCGGAAGGTCAGATAGCGAAAGACGTTGAAGATGATGTGGTCTTTCGCGAGCGGGACGAGGAGGTAATAGAGCATCCGTCCCTTTCATCGGGCCAGGCGCGCCACCAGCGCATCCACGACCCGCTCCATGCGCATGCCCCGCGAGCCCTTGACGAGCACGACGTCACCGGGGGCCACGCCCTTGAGGAGGTGGGCAACCGTGTCCTCGAACGTCGTTGCGTGGTGCGCGCCGGCCAGGCCCGCGCCGCGGGCGGCCTCGACGGCGAGGCGCGCGAGCCGTCCGACGCCCACGAACTCGTCGGCGCCGGCCGCGACCACCGAGCGTCCCATCTCCTGGTGCGCTTCCTCGGCGATCGCGCCGAGCTCCAGCATATCGCCGAGGACGACGATGAGCCGGCCGGACGACGCGGCACGACGCGCGGCGACCGTCTCGAGGGCCGCGCGGACCGACACCGGATTCGCGTTGTAGGTGTCGTCGAGAATGCTGACGCCGCCCGCATCCCGCCAGACGCAGCGGCCGGCCGCCGGCCGCGCTTCCGAGAGGCCGCGCGCGATCTCCTCCAGCGGCCAGCCGAGCGCCACTCCCACGCCGGCCGCGGCCAGCGCATTCGTCACGTTGTGACGGCCGGCGAAGGCCAGGGTCACGGGCACGCGGACACCGCCGCTCTCGAGCGTGAACGCGAGGGACTGCCCGCGCTCGACGATGTCGCCGGTCGCCCGCACGTCGGCGCCGGCCGCCCGACCGTAGGTGATGACGGGCGCTCGCGAGTCTCGCGCCATGCTCGCCACGCGCGGATCGTCGGCGTTCAGCACGGCGCGCCCCTCGGTCCCGAGCGCCTTGACGAGCTCGACCTTCTCGGCGCGGACGCCGTCGAGCGAGCCGAGAAACTCCGTGTGAGCCTGCGCGACCGTCGTCACGGCGGCCACCGTCGGCTGCGCCAGCCCGGCGAGCGTGGCGATCTCGCCGGGGTGCTGGGTGCCGATCTCGAGCACGAGCGCCTGGTGGTCCGGCGGTCAGCTTGAGCAGCGTCAGCGGAAGACCCCACTGGTTGTTGAAGCTGCCGCTCGGCTTCAGCACGTGCCAGCGCATGCCGAGCACGCCGGCGATCAGCTCCTTCGTGGTCGTCTTCCCGTTCGAGCCCGTCACCGCGACGACCGGAATCGTGAACCGGGCGCGGTGGTATGCCGCGAGCAGGCCGAGCGCGCGGGTCGTGTCCTCCACGAGCACGAGCGGGACGTTGGCCGGCACGTCGTCGTGCAGCGCGTGGACCACCAGGCACGCCGCGCCGCGCGAGGCGGCATCGGCCAGAAACGCGTGACCGTCGAGGCGATAACCACGGATCGCGAAGAAGGCTTCACCGACGCCGAGCGATCGGGAATCGATCGAGACCCCGGTGATGGGCACACCGAGATCACCCGCGACGAGGGCGCCCTGCGTGGCGCGCACGATGTCCTGGACGGTGAATAGTGGCACGGTCGCTCTAGGTCCTCCTCCCGACAGGATCCGCCGCGCGACCTCACGGTCGTCGAACGGCAGCACGTCGGCGCCCACGATCTGATAGGTCTCGTGACCCTTTCCGGCGATGACCACCGTGTCGCCCGCCTCGGCCCAGCCGAGCACCGCCCGGATCGCGCGCGCGCGATCGGGCTCGGTCGCGAAGCGGCCGCGGCGCCGTACCGGCCCGCCGCACGCCGACGACGATCTCGTCGATGATCGCCTGCGGACGCTCCGAGCGCGGGTTGTCGGAGGTCACCCACACCTGGTCGCACAGGCGCGCGGCGATCTCGCCCATGATCGGGCGCTTGGCGCGATCGCGATCGCCGCCGCAGCCGAAGACGACCGCGAGCCGCCGGCGCGTCAGCTTGCGCGCGGTGGTCAGCACGCGCTCGAGCGCGTCGGGCGTGTGGGCGTAGTCGACGACCACGAGAAACGGCTGACCGGCCCGCACCTGCTCGAAGCGGCCGGGCACGGTGCCGACCTCGCCGAGCGCCCGTGCGATCGCGGCCGGCTCGAGGCCCAGCCCCAGACCTGTCCCGACTGCGCCGAGCAGGTTCATCACGTTGTGCTCGCCGATGAGCGGCGACGTGAGCGTCAGCCGGCCGCGCGGCGTCTCGACCGTCATCCGGATGCCGTCGAGCGACGACTCGTGCTGGACGGCTCTGACCCGCGCGACCGCGCCCAGGCCGAACGTGAGCACGTTCAGATCGAGCCCCTCCACCATCGACATCCCGGCCGGATCGTCCGCGTTGACGACGGCCGTGCGCGCGGGCTTCGGCGATTCGGCGAGCAGCTCGAAGAGCCGGCGCTTGGCGAGCCGATAGCTCTCGAGCGTGCCGTGAAAGTCGAGATGGTCCTGCGTCAGGTTCGTGAAGACCGCGACGTCGAACGCGATCCCGTCGGCACGGGCCAGCGACAGCGCGTGCGACGACACCTCCATCGCGACGCCGCGAACGCCTCGGTCACGCATGTGCGCGAGCATCGCCTGAAGGTCGAGCGCCTCCGGCGTCGTCTGATTGGCCGGTCGCGTCTCGTCGCCCAGGACGTACTCGATCGTGCCGATCACGCCCGTGGCGAGGCCGCGCGCGCGCAGCAGGGCCTCGATCAGATATGACGTCGTCGTCTTGCCGTTGGTCCCGGTGATCCCGACGAGCGAGAGCTGCCGCGACGGGTGGCCGTAGAACGCGCCCGCGAGCCGCGCGAGCGAGACCCGCACCGACGGCACCAGCACCTGAGCCACCGGCAGGTCGGCGACCGGCTCACCCTCGGTGACCACGATCGCGCGCACCGCGCCGGATGGCGTCCGGGATGAAGCGGCGCCCGTCCTGCTTGAACCCGGGAACCGCCACGAAGCAGCCGCCGGGCTCGACGCTGCGCGAGTCGCCGGCGATCGACGACACCGAGCGCGGCAGCTCGCCGATCACGCGCTTCTCGGGGAGCGCCGCGAGCAGCTCGCTCATGGCCGCACCCGCCATGTCACCTGGTACCTCCCGATGCGGTCAACGTCAGGCGTGCGACGGCGCCGGGCTCGAGTGGATCGCCCGCGGCCGGCAACTGGCGAACGACACGCCCCTGGCCGGCAAGACGCACGTCGATACGGAACGGCTCGAGGGTTTCCAGCGCCTGACGCAAGGTCTTGCCGCCCAGGTCGGGCATGCGCCGCGTCCCGTCCGGCTCGCGCGCCTCCGCGGTGCTCACGAGCCGCATCCGCGCCGGGGCCAGCGGCTCGGCGGGCGGCCCGGTGACGATCTGCACCGGCTGAACGTCGCGCGGCGGCACCTCGAGATAGCGGAGGATCTCGCGGCCGATCGCGCTGAAGATCGGTGCCGCCGCCTCGCTGCCCCACTTCTCGTTGCGAGGCTCGTCGAGCGCCACCAGCATGACGAAGCGCGGCTCGTCGGCGGGCGCGAACCCGACGAACGACAGGACGCCCGGCGCGTGCGAGTAGCGCCTGGTCGACGGATCGAGCTTCTGCGCCGTGCCGGTCTTGCCGGCGACGGCGTACCCGGGGATGGCCGCGAAGTGCCCGGTGCCCGACTCGACCACGACCCGGATCAGCAGATTCGTGAGCGTCCGCGCGGTGGTCGGCGAGATGACCTGCCGCAGCGCCTTGGCTTCGAAGCGGCGAGTCTCCTGGCCGTCGGCGTCGAAGCGTCGACCGGACGAGGCGGGGCTGCATCAGCGTGCCGCCGTTCGCGATGGCGCCGAACGCCGTCACCAGCTGGAGCGCCGTCACCGAGATTTCCTGACCGATCGACATCGTCGGCAGCGACAGGAGCGACCAGCGCTGCGGCTCGCGCAGCAGCCCGCGGCTCTCGCCGGCGAGGCCGACGCCGGTCGGCGCGCCGAAGCCGAACGCCTTCATGTACGCGGTAGTAGCGCTCGCGGCCGAGCGACATGCCGACCTTGATCGAGCCGACGTTGGACGAGTTCTGCAGCACCTCGGCGAAGGTGAGCCAGCCGTACTTCTTCCAGTCGCGGATCGTCGTCCCGGCGAGCGTGATCGCGCCGTTCTCGGCGTAGATGCGGTCGTCGGGCCGGACGACGCCTTCCTCCAGCGCCGCCGCGGCCAGGATCGCCTTGAACGTCGAGCCCGGCTCGAAGGGATCGGTCACGGCCCGATTGCGCCAGGCGTCCGACGACGGCACGTCCAGGAACGCGTTCGGATTGAACGTCGGTCGCATCGCCATCGCGAGGACGTCGCCGGTGCGCGGATCCAGGACGACCGCCATCGCGGCCTTCGCGTGGGTCCGCCGATAGGCCGCGTCGATCTCGCGCTCGGCGATGTACTGGATGGTGCTTGTCGATCGTCAGCATCACGCCGTGCCCGGGCTGGGGCTGCTGGAGCAGGTGCGGGCGCCGCCACCTCGCGGCCGAGCGCGTCGCGGCCGGCGATCGCCTTGCCCGGCTGGCCGGCCAGATCGGCGTTGAAGGCGCGCTCGACCCCTCGAGCCCGCCCTCGCCGCCCTCGAAGCCGAGCGACGTGCGCGCGCCAGCTCCCGGTTGGGATAGAGGCGGAGCGGCTCCGGGAGGAAGCCGAGCCCCGGCTCGCGCAACGCCCTCACCTGCTCGGCCATGGTGGGCGGAAGCTTCCGGCGCAGCCACACGAACGAGCGGGCGCTGGTCAGCGCGGCGTGCACTTCCGACTCGTGGCTGGCCGAGGATCGGCGCCAGGCGCGTGGCGACGCGAACCGGATCGCCGACGCTACGCGGCTGAACGAAGAGCGACTCGGTCGCGGTCGATGTCGCGAGGGCGCCGCCCTGACGGTCGACGATCGGGCCACGCTGCGCGTAGAGAACGACCGTGCGGGAGTACTGACGCTCGGCGAGCTGGTTGAGCTCACCGTGCTTGACCACCATCAGCCAGCCGAGGCGACCGACGAGGCCGCCGAACGCGAGGGCGAGGATCGCCGCCAGCATGAGGACGCGCGTCCGGACGGCCGCATCCTTCACTGAGCCGGCGGCCTCGCGCCGCGGAGCGACGCCGCCCGGGTCGTAGTCGGCCGCCAGGCCAGTGCCACCGGCCACGTACTCCTTCGCCAGCCTGATCTGATCCCGTCCCGCCGCGACCAGGCCGATCTGCCGGGCACGCGCCTCGATGCGGCTCGGCGAGCGCAAGGTCGCCACCTCGATCTCGAGCTGCCGGATCCGATCCTCGGCGCGCCCGCGCTCGGTCCTGATGGCGTCGAGCCGATAGGCGATGTGCACCTGCTCGACCCTGATGCCGACCACGGTGAGGGCGCCGGCCACGAGCAGCGCCGAGGTGGCGAACGCCACCACGAGCGAGCGGCGTACACGGGGATCCGGTTCGCGATGAAGCCGCTGGTCCTTCTTCTTCATGGGAGCCGCTCCAGCACGCGCAGCTTCGCGCTCCTGGCGCGGGGATTCGCCCGCACCTCGTCGTCCGCTGGGCTGACGCGGCGACGGCTCGAGCTCGGCGAATCCCGCCGGCTCCAGAGCCCGGAACGTCTGCTTCACGATGCGATCTTCGCCCGAATGAAACGAGATGACGCCCAGACGGCCGCCGGCCGCCAGGAGAGCGGGCGCCTGCGCCAGCGCGTTTCGGAGCGCGCCGGGCTCGTCGTTGACCGCCATGCGGATCGCCTGGAAGGTCCGCGTGGCGACGTGCAAGCGGCGCGGCCACGCCGCGCGAGGCACCGCGCCGCGGACCGCCGCCACGAGGTCGCCCGTCCGCGCCAGGGGCCGGCGGCGGACGATCGCTCGCGCGATCCGCCGCGCGTGCGGCTCCTCGCCGTACTCGAAGATGATTCGCGCCAGCTCCGCCTCGGGGAGCGCGGTTCAGCGAGCGCTGCCCGCCGGCTCGCCGCTCGAGGGATCCAGCCGCATGTCGAGCGGCTCGTCGCCCTGGAACGAGAACCCGCGCCCCGACTGCTCGAGCTGCCACGACGACACGCCCAGATCCATGAGAATCAGAGCGGGCGCCGTCGACGCCGCGTCGGCGGCGGCGGCCTCGTCGAGACGGCCGAAGCTCGAGTGCGCGAGGGCGGACGCGGTCGCCGAACGGCGTCAGGCGTTCGCGCGCCCGCGCGAGCGCCGCGGCGTCCGTGTCGAGGCCGAGCAGGCGCACCGAGCTGACGCTGGCGCTCAAGATCGCCTCGGCGTGACCGCCCATACCCACCGTCGCATCGATCACCCATCCCTCGTCGCGCGGTCGCAAGAAGAACACGACCTCGTCGACGAGCACCGGAACGTGAACCGCTAGCACTCCCAGGCCCGATAGCCTTTCGAACAGCGTCGGCAGCCGCTCGGCGCGTGTGCGCTCGTACTCGTCGAACCGGCTGCGGTCCCACACCTCGAACTGCGGAAGCCCCCGCCCACGAGCGTGACTTCCTTCTTCGAGAGCCCGGCCTGCTCGCGCACGTCCGGCGGGATGAGCATCGCGCCCTGCCGCGTCGAGCGTCGCGTCCTTCGCGCGCGAGATGTAGAGCCGGCCCAGCTCACGCACCTCGGGATTGAAGATCGACTGCTCGCGCAAGCCTCGCCTCGATGCGCTGCCACTCCTCCAACGGATGCACCTCGAGGCAGTAATCATTCGGGACGACGACCAGCGCGCCGTCGTACTGGGCGAGCGCGTCCCGGAATTTCGCCGGCACGCTCAGGCGCCCCTTCGGATCGATCGTGTGCTGATAGCGTCCCCTAAACATATGGCTCTCGAGGCGGATCTCGTTCTCCGCTTCATCCCACTTTGTCCCACTTGAGAGGCGACATTAGCTGTCATAGCCGAATATCGCTGTCAAGGGTAAAAACTGACGATTTTGCAGCGGATATTAGCCTCAGGTGGCGCGCGGGCGACGGGTGGTGGCCGTCCATCCCACTTTGACCCTGGGAATGGTGGTGTTGGGGGTCGGGAGCGAGCCCGGGTGCCCGGAATCGGAGGGGTTCAGCTACCGGCGGATCCCGGCGCGGCAGCCGTGGATCCCGGCTGCGCCGGGCAACGAATCTGCACCCTTAGGTAGCAAGAAGGCGCGCTCGCGGCGAGCGCCGCGATCAGCGATTGCGCAGGCGCGCGCGCGTCGAGAGCGCCGTCGACCGAGCGAGCGGCAAGATCCGACGCGCTTCGGTCACGAGCGTGATGCACGACGGTGCGCACGTCGTCCGGCAGTCGCGACGGTGTTGCCGAGCTGCGTCGAGGTACTCGAGCGTGAATCGCCTGCACGCCGTCGATGACCGGCTGGGCGCCGCCGCCCGCGTCGCGGCGCAGCGTTTTCGCCCAGTCGCCAGTGATCGTCTCGCCGGCAGCCGGCGACGACGCCGTCTCCGTCGAGGTCGGAGTGGAGAACGATGCGCGTCGGCTCGGCCGACCGAGATCGCCGCGAACGCCGCGGGCCGCGGACCGCGCCCCGCGGTCCTGATTTCCCCGGCCAGACGCTCGACGCCACGCGCCCGCTCTGCTGGGACTCCGCCCGCGAGGCGCCGATCGTGTAGACCCGGAGACCTTCCTGGAGCACGGTGAGCACCGCGCGCCGACACGACGCCGAACACGGCGGTGGCGACGAGCAGATCGGCGAGGTGCACACGAGACGGCGAGGTCGCCGTCGGTCCGTGAGCGCCGATGCGTCGAATGCCGCGTACAAGACGCGCGGCACGCACGGTCATTCACCCCGCGGTATCCCGCCGGTAGCGTGACTTCATGAACCGCAGCGCGGAGACGAGGAGGACACGGCCATGAGTCTCACCGCCTGCCACCATGAACCGCCTCGCGGGCGCTCACTATCGCGAGGCGGGAGCCGGCACACGGAGTCGTCCGCCTCCACGCGAGCGCGAGCTCGTCGGCCCAGTGGCGGCCGTTGATGGATCGCCTCGCGGCGCTTCCACACTCTCGCCGCCGACCTGTACGGCTCCGGTCAGAGCCTGGTCGGGCGGCCGAGCGGCCGCTGTGGCTCGCCGACGAGGTGGCGCTGCTTGCGCCGGCGTGTTCGCGGCCGCGGGCCCGAAGTTCCACCTCGTCGGTCACTCCGTACGGCGGCGCCGTGGCCTTGCTGGCGGCACTGGCCGATCCGGCGCGCGTCGAGTCGCTCGTCCTGTTCGAGCCGGTGCTGTTCTCGCTGCTGACCGCCGAGGACCCGGCGCAGGCTGCCGCCCTGGAGATCGCCGCGGTCCGCGACGATACGGTCGCGGCGGTGCACGCCGGCGCGCTGGAGGCGTCCGGTGCCCGGTTCGTCGACTACTGTGATGGGCGCGGCGCCGGGCATGCATGCCCCAGGCACGCCGCGAGACGATCGCCGCCCAGATGCGGCACGTGAAGGCCGAGTGGCACGCGGCGTTCACGGAGCCGACGCCCCTGTCGGCGTTCGCGGCGCTCGACGTGCCGGTCCTGCTCCTCACCGGCGCGGAGTCGCCGGCATCGTCGCGAGCGGTTGCCCGGCTGCTCACGAAGACGTTGCCGCGGGTCACCGCTGTCGAAGTCAGCGGGGCGGGCGCATGGCGCCTCTCACGCATCCGGAGCGCGTGAACGCCTTGATCGACCGCTTCCTCGCGATCGCCAACACCTGACGATCGCCAGGCCTACGGCAGCCGCACCACCGTCCAGCCGCGGGTCTCCATCTCGCTCTCCTCCTGCGGGCGGCCGCGGCGACCAAGCGGCGACGCTCCATCGCCGGCGGCGCCTCGTGCCGACGGCGACGCTTCACGACGCGGCGGTCGAGGATCACCTCGACGCCGCGCTCCTGTCCGAGCACCACGCGCAACGAGTCGTAGAGCTCTCGACGCCCTTGCGACACGATGAACAGGAGCCGCTCCATCCGCCCGTCAGTCCAGCGCCGGACGGTGCTGGGCCCACGGACGCGCGCGCTCGAACGCCGCGCGAGGCGCGCGAGCACGGTCGACGTCGTCGAAGCGACGGCCGACGATCTGCAGCCCGATCGGCAGACCGTCCTTCGTGAAGCCGCACGGCACCGACGCGGCCGGCTGGCCCGTCACGTTGAACGGATACGTGAACGGAATCCAGGCGTAGCGCCTCGACCGGCTTGCCGGCGATCTCCGCCGGGTTGTCGAGACCCACCGTGAACGGCGGGCACGCGATCGTGGGCGTCAGCAGGAGATCGTACGTCTCGAAGAACGCGCGCGGGTGCTGCCACCACGCGAGCCGGTCGAACCACGCCTGCACGTACTTCGTCGGCGGATTCTTGAGCGTCGGCCTCGATGATCCGGCAGGAGCCCGGGCTCGATCTCCGCCGCGGCCGATCGAGTACGGCGCCATGCCGCGTCGCGATGCCGCCGCAGAAGATCTCGCCCCACGCCTCGCGCGGCGACGGCCAGCCCGGCGTGACCTCCTCGACGCTGGCAGCCGAGCTCGCGGAACGCGCGCGCCGCCTTGGCGCACGCCGCGCGCACCTCCGGGTCGACCGCCTCGGCGAAGCCGAGGTCGTCGGTGTACGCGACGCGCAGTCCCTTGACGCCGCCGCGCAGCGCCTTCACGATAGTCCACGCGCGCGGCCGGGCAGCGAGTACTGATCGCGCTCGTCGGGGCCGGCGCACACGGTCAGCATCAGCGCGGCGTCGGCGCACGGTGCGCGTCAGCGGGCCGATGTGCGAGAGGCTCCACGCGCCGCTGGCCGGATGCGTCGGGATGCGCCCGTAGGACGGCTTGTGGCCGAAGATCCCGGCGCACGACGGCCGGGATGCGGATCGAGCCGCCGCCGTCGGTGCCGATGTGCAGCGGTCCGAGACCGGCCGCCGCGGCCGCCGAGGCGCCGCCGCTCGAGCCGCCCGGCGTCCGCTCGAGGTTCCACGGATTGCGCGTGATCCCGAAGACGAGGTTGTGCGTGGCGCCGATCCAGCCGAAGGTCGGCGTGTTGGTCTTGCCGAGCATGATCGCCGCCGGCCGCCTTCATGCGCTCGACCATCGGCGCGTCCTCGGTCGGGACGTTGTCGCGATAGAACGGCGTGCCGAAGCGTCGTCCGCACGCCCTTGGTGATCACGAGGTCCTTCACCGAGAACGGCACGCCGTGCAGCGGCCCGAGCCGCGCGCTCCGCCTGCACGAGCGCGCGCTCGGCGGCCCTCGCCTCGCGCCGCGCCGGCGCCGTCGGTCAGGGTCACGAACGCGTTCAGCCGGGGATTGAGCTTCTCGATGCGGTCCAGCACCGCGTCGACCACCTCGACCGGCGACACCTTCTTCTTGCTGGATCAGCGCCGCCAGCTCGGTCGCTGGCAGCCAGGCGAGCCTCGGCATCAGCCATCAGCAGTCCTCCTTGGGCGCCCAGACTCGCGTGGCCGGCAGCTCGCGTCACGGTCAGGTTCCGCGAAGTCGCGGGTCAAGCGTGTCACGCAGCGCACGCCGGGCAGGTTCGAGCCGAAGACCGGCGCGAGCAGCGCGACGGCGACGAGAGCGGGGGCGACGGCCAGGCACAGCCAAATGCGCGGACGCGACATGGGCGCCTCCCGAACGATATGTGCGAAAGAAAGTGTACGTGAAAAACGGCAGAACGAACAACGCGGTTCCGGGTCGTGCGGGCCCTCAGACGAGCCCCAGGGCGAGGCGGATCGCGTGGAGCAGCCCGCCGGCCAGCCCGCCCACGACCGTGCCGTTCACCCGGATGTACTGAAGGTCGTCGCCGGCGTGCTCCTCGATGAGCCGCACCGCGCCGTCGGGACCGAGCGCCAGCACGCCGTTCTCGATGAACTCGGCGAGCCGCTGGTGGTGGCGCTCGACCGCCTCGAGCACGCGCGATCTTCGCCCACTGGTCGAGCTCGCGCCGGAGCGCCTCGTCGTCGGCCAGCGCGCGCCGGGCGCGCTCGAGGCGCTCCACGATCCAGTCGCGCACCCGGAGCGCGGCCGCTCGAGGTCGGCGAGCACCGTGCGGTGGACCGCCGCCGCCGCGTCCTCCAGCACGCGCGTCGCGATCGGGCGTGGCGAGCAGATCGCGCTTGGCCGCCTCGACCCGGTCGGCCAGCCGCGGATCGGCGCGAAGCCGCGCGGGCAGCTTCGTCGATCGCGTCGGCGAGCCGCTGGCGCACGGGATGATCGGGGTCCCCGACGACCTGGCGAAGTCCCGACTGGAGCGCCGCCAGCATGCGCTCGCGGTCGATGAGACCGAGAAGCCGCGCGACGCCGATCCAGAGGCGCGGGGCGAGACTCATCCCTCGCGATAGCGCGCGAGGAGATCGTCGACCAGCTCGCCGGCGGTCGCGCGAAACGCTGGCCGGTCGAGCGCCTCCGCGAGCGCGCCGGCCGCCGCCGTCACGACCCGCCGATCCCATTCGTTGCGGCGCGCGACCTCCAGCGCCCCGGCGAGCACCGGCGCGAGCGGCCGGTCGATCAGCAGGTCGCGCAGCCGCGTGATCAGATCGCCCGCCACCTTGGGGGACAGCTCGGCCGCGAGCCAGCGGGCCAGCTCTCGCGTGGCCGCGTCGAGGTCGCGCGACGAGATGGACGTGGCCGCCCGCGCGATCAGCGACGCGACGTCGACCCGGGCGATCTCCTGCGCGACGTACTCCTTGGTGAGCACGCGGCTGCCGACCATCGTGCCGACGCGCGCCGCCATCAGCTCCCAGTTGGCGGGGATGAGCGCGGTGTGCGGAATCGGCAGGCCGAGCGGGCGCCGGAAGAGCGCGGTGACCGCGAACCAGTCGGCGAGCCCGCCGACCACCCCCGCCTCGGCGATCGCCAGGATCCATCCGCCCCACCAGGTGGCGCGGAAGGAGATCATCGCGACGGCCAGCGCGGCGGCGGCGAGCAGCACGCCCAGCGCGAGTCGTCGCGGCTGCCGGGGGCCGCGTGCGTCACGATCGCACGATCCGATCTGAAGCTCGGCTCGGCCGCCGCACGGCGTCACCTCGCACGGCCGCGGGACGGCAGAAGGATCCGGCTCCGCTTGACGTCCCAGACGCCGCGCGGCGAGAGGCGCACGACCGGGCAGAAAGTCCGCCGCCAGGAAGAACAGCGTGTAGAGCGGCTCGTGGTGCGGGTAGCCGCGCTCGCCGAGCAGGCGGCGCAGCTCGTCCTCGCGGCCGGCCACCTCGTCCAGGGAGCCGGAGCGTCATGATGCCGCCGAGCGGCAGCGCCAATTCCCAGACGACCCGCTCGCCCTCGACCAGCACGATCCCGCCGTGCAGATCGAGGAGCCGGTTGACGGCCCGCGCCATCGCCGCCGGACGGCGACCGAGCGCCAGGATGTTGAAGTCCGTGCTGATCGTGGCCGCGAAGCCGTCGAGCCGCTCGGCGAAGCGCGCGACGACGCCGGGCGCGACCCACCGTCCGCGCCGGTCGAGGAGCGCGGCGTGGAGATCGCCGTCCGCCAGCGCGCGCTCCTCGAGCCGGGTGATCACCGCGCTCGACAGGCTGATGACCGGATAGCGCGGGCGCGCTGGCAGCTCGAAGTCGGCGGGCCGCACGCGCCAGCGCCGCGGCCAGGCGCGCGGCGGCCGAGCGTGAAGACGCGCCGCCAGGGCGGCTCGGGCACGCGGCCGAGCAGCCGGCCGCCGGCCGCGATCACCTTGCCGCGCGCGATCACGGTCGAGCGGCCGCGGCGCCGCGAGATCCTCGAGCAGGCAGATGTCGGCGTAGCGGCCGGGCGCCACGCCGCCGAGATCGGCGTCGAGCCCGTAGTAGGTCGCCGGGTTCAGCGTGGCCATGCGGTAGGCGTCGATCGGCGGCACGCCGCGCTCGAGCGCCACGCGAATCAGGTGATCGACGAAGCCGTGGGCCCGGACGAAGGCGGGCATCGAGCCGTCGCAGGTCAGCATCAGTCGCGAGGCGAGCGCCGGCGCCGTCTTGAGCGCGTCGAGCAGCCCGGCGAGATCCGGGCGCAGCGACGACTCGCGCAGCATCACCGCGATCCCCTGACGCGCGCGGTCGAGCACCTCCGCCGCGGTGATCGGCTCGTGGTCCGAGGTGAAGCCGGCCGCGGCGATCGCGGCGATCTTGTCGGCCGAGGCGCCGGCCGTGTGGCCCTCGACCGCGGGCCCCGCGGGCGACGGCGAGCCGCCGCAGCAGCTCGGGATCGCCGCGCCAGGCGTCGGGCCAGCGCGTCACCTCGCCGATCGCGAGCGCCCGCGGATGCGCCATCGCCCGCGCGAGCGTCGCGCGGCTCGAAGCGCCGCCACTCGCCGGGCGCGCGGCTCTGCGCGTGCGGGCGAAGCATCCAGTAGAACCGGAGCGGCGACGCGAGGAGCGCGTCGGCCACCGCCCGGAACGCGGCGAGACCGCCCAGCTCCCAGAACTGCAGCGTGTCGGCGACGACCGTCGGTGGTGCCGAGCGGCAGGATGAATCGGCGCCAGCGCGGCCGGCGTGGTGAGGGTCGCCGGATGCACGTGCGGGTCGATGTAGCCGGGGACCAGCACGCTGCGTCGTGGCGTCGACCACGCGCGTGCGCGGCCCGACCATGTCGTCGCGGAGGCCGACGTAGGCGATCCGCTCGCCCTTGACGGCGACGGCGGCCGGATAGATCTCGCCGGTGTAGACGTTGAGCAGCGAGGCGCCGCGCACGTAGAGATCGGCCGGGGCGGCGCCGCGAGCGACGTCGGTGAGGCGCCGACGCTCAGCGATGGTCACGACTGAAGATTACCCCACGGCGTGTGAAAATGGCTCGATGAGCCGCGCGATCAGTCGTCACCAGCACCGTCCGCGTGCCCGAGGCGGCGATTCGCGTCCGCGCCGTGCGCGCCTCGGGCCCGGGCGGCCAGAACGTGAACAAGGTCGCGACCAAGGTCGACCTGCGCGTCGACCTCGACGCCGTCGAAGGTCTCTCGGCCGCCGCGCGCGCGCGGCTGGCCGCGCTCTGCCGTCACCGGCTCGACGCCGACGGCCGCCTGATGGTCTCGAGCCAGGCCGACGCGCAATCAGGCGCGCAATCTCGAGGACGCGCGCGAGCGTGTGCGCGCGCTCGTGGCGGCCGCATTGCGCGAGCCGAGGCCCCGCAGGCCCTCCGCGCCGTCGGCGGGCGCGCGGGAGCGGCAGAATCGAGGCGAAGAAGCGGCGGGGCTCGCTCAAGCGCGAGCGCTCCCGCGAGGGCTGGTAGCCGGTGAGCTGACCCTAGCGCTTCGGCGCGCGGGCGGCGCGGTAGGCGGCGGCGCCGGCGCGGACGCCCACCTTGAAGCTCCGGCTCAGCAGCGTGGCCTGAGCCACCGCCTCGCGCACCCGCGGCTCGGCGCGGCGCATCGCGCGCTCGAGCTCGACGCGCGTGCGTCGCTCGAGCCGCTTCATGCGCCGGCGCGCCTGACCCTGGGCACGGCTGGCCTGGGTCTTCAGGGTCTTCGAGATGCTTCTGGAGCGCGGCCAGCTGCCGTTCGATCGTCATCGCGGCCCCCTTCCCGTCACGCGTTCGGCGCGCTCAGAACCCGAGCGCGCGAACCTCGTCGCGGAAGCGCTGCACGTTGCGGAGCTTGATCTCCTCGTAGCCGCGGATCACGTCCGGCAGGCTCGCCAGCTTGACGGCGCGCTCGTAGCTCTCCGATGACGAGACCGACGAGCGCCTTGTCGACGAGCGCGCGATATTCGCCGAGGAGCTGCCGCTCCACCCGCCGGACCGCGGCGAACCCGAACGGGTCGAGCCAGGTCCCGCGCAGCGCCTTCATGCGCCACGAGCGTGCGGAAGAAGCGATCGAACCACGAGCCGAGCTTGATCTTCCGCTTCATGCCGAGGGCGCGGAGGATCGGCGGGTGCAGGTTGTAGTGCAGAGCTGCACGCCGCCGGGGAACTCGGCCTCGAGCGCGCGCGCGATGTCGGTCTTGAGATGCAGGCGCGCCACCTCGTACTCGTCCTTGTACGCCATCAGCTTGAAGAGATAGCGCGCGACCGCCTCCGACAGGCGCGACTCGCCCGGCACGGCCGCCGCCTCGGCCTCGCGCGACGCGCCGGACGACGGCGACGTACTCACGCGCGTATGCCGGCGCTCTGGTAGGCGACCAGCTCGGGCACGCGAATCTCCAGGAGCCGCCTGAGCTCGCCCGTGGCCGCCGACGCGAGTCGACCAGCGCGCGCGCCTCCGCCGACAGCTCCGGCGTCGCCGCGACGGCGCCGAGGCGCTGCCGGGCGACCGTCGCTGCACCCAGGCCGGGTCCGCGACGAGCAGCCGGCCCGCGCGGAACGCCTGGGTGTTCATCTGCACCGAGACGCCGTTCAGCTTGACGGCGTCCTCGATCGCCGTCCGCGCTCACCGGGATGGCGCCCGGCCTGCCAGGCGGCGCCCAGCACGATCATGTTGGCGGCCATGTGGTCGTCGAAGAGCGTCTCGGCGAGTCCCAGGGCGTCGAGGTAGACGTTCTCGTCCTTGCGGGTCACGCGATCGATCGACGTGACGAGCCCGTTCGGCCTCGGGAAACTCGACGGTCGTCGACGTCACCATCGCGCCGGTCGGCACCTGGCTGGTCGAGACGACCGCGATCGTCCGATCCGGTCGCGCGTGGTCGAGGTTCTGCGGCGAGGTCGCCACGAGGATGTCGAAGCCGAGATAGCAGTCGGCCGAGCCGGCGCGCGACCTTGTTCGAGCGTCGGCGGCGCGGCTCGAAGATCTTCAGGTGCGAGACCACCGGCCCGCCCTTCTGGCTGAGCCCGGTCTGATCGAGGCCGCGGACGTGCTTGCCGTCGAGCAGCGCGGCGGTGCCCAGGATCTGGTTCACCGTCACCACGCCGGTGCCGCCGATACCCATCATGAAGATGTTGGCGTCCGCCGGCACACTGAGCGGCGGGCTCCGGCAACGGCTGGTCCACGATGAAGACGCGGCGCTCCTTCTTCCGCGGACGCCGCGCGGCACGACCGTCAGGAACGACGGGCAGTCGCCCTTCAGGCACGAGTAGTCCTTGTTGCACGACGACTGGTGGATCTGGGTCTTGCGCCCGAACTCCGTCTCGACCGGGTGCACCGACAGGCAGTTGCTCTTCACGCCGCAGTCGCCGCAGCCCTCGCACACCGCCTCGTTGATGACCACGCGCATCGCCGGATCGGGCAGCTTGCCGCGCTTGCGCAGCCGCCGCTTCTCGGCGGCGCACCGCTGGTCGTAGACGAGCGCCGTGACGCCCGGGATGTCGCGCAGCAGCCGCTGCGCCTCGTCGAGCCGGTCGCGATGCCACACCTCGACGCCGGGCGCCCACGCGGTGGCCTTCGGATACTTGTCCGGCTCGTCGGTCATCACGATGATGCGCTTGACGCCCTCGGCCGCGAGCGACCGCGTCAGCTCGGGCACCGGCATGGCGCCGGCGGCGTCCTGACCGCCGGTCATCGCGACCGCCGAGTTGTAGAGGATCTTGTAGGTGATGTTGGCGCTCGACGCGACGGCCTGGCGGATGGCCAGCGAGCCGGAGTGGAAGAACGTGCCGTCGCCGAGGTTCTGGAAGAGGTGCTTGGTCTCCGTGAAGGGCGCCATGCCCACCCACTGGACGCCCTCGCCGCCCATGTGCGTGAGGCCCATCGTCTTGCGGTCCATCAGGAGCGCCATCCCGTGGCAGCCGATGCCGGCGCTGGCCATCGAGCCCTCGGGCAGCACGGTCGAGCGGTTGTGCGGACAGCCCGAGCAGAAGTACGGCTGCGCGCGTCAGCGTCAGCGGCGCGGGCCGCTGGCGCAGCGCCTCCAGGAGCGCCACGCGCGCCGTGATCGACTCGAGCTGAATGCGGCGCTCGAGGCGCGCGGCGACGATCTGGGCGATCCGGTCGGCGTCGAGCTCGCTGTCGGCGGGCACGAGCGGCCGGCCCTCCTCGTCGGACTTGCCGACGATCCGCGGGCGCTCGGCCTGGTTGTAGAGGATGTCGCGGATGAAGAGCTCGCAGAACGCCCGCTTCTCCTCGACGACCAGGAGCTCCTCGAGGCCCCGGGCGAACTCGCGAACGGTGCCCGGCTCCATCGGGAACAGCATCTCGATCTTCAGCAGGCGGATGCCGTACTGGCGGAGCGCGGCGTTGTCGAGCCCGAGCTCGGCGAGCGCCTCGCGCAGGTCGTAGTAGGTCTTGCCGGGCGCGGCGATGCCGAGCCACGCGTCCGGCGTCGGCAGCGTGATGCGGTTGAGCCGGTTGGCGGCGGCGAACGCCTTCGCCGCCTCGAGCCGCCCGTAGTGGATCTCGCGCTCGGTCTCCAGGCCCCACGGCGGCATCAGCAGCGGATTCTGCCGCGCCTGCCAGGGCCGTCCCTCGTAGACGAAGCCGGGATCGGCGATGACGATCCGGTCCGGCGCCACCTCGGCGGTGCCGATCTCGTCGGCGACGTTGGTCACGATCTTGAAGCCCACCCAGAGCCCGGAGTAGCGCGACAGCTCGAAGCCGAGACGGCCGAGGTCGAGGATTTCCTGCGCGCTGCCGGGATAGAGCACCGGGAACAGCGCGTCGTAGAACGCCACCTCCGAGTGCGACGGGATCGTGGACGACTTCGAGAGCGGGTCGTCGCCGCCGAGCGCCAGCACGCCGCCGTGACGGCCGACGCCGGCGAAGTTCGCGTGCTTGAAGATGTCGCCGGTCCGGTCGACGCCGGGCCCTTGCCGTACCACATGCCGAGGACGCCGTCGTACTTCGGCTGCGGGAACAGGTTGGCGAGCTGGCTGCCGTAGACCGCCGTCGCGCCGAGATCTTCGTTGACGCCCGAGATGAAGACGACGTTGTGCTCGCGGAGGAGCGTCGCGGATTGCGCTCGAGGGTGAGGTCGAGGCCGCCGAGCGGCGAGCCGCGATAGCCGGAGATGAGCGTGGCGGTGTTGAGCCCGCGACGCTTGTCGGCCCGGTGCTGATCGAGCGGCAAGCGCACCAGCGCCTGGATGCCCGAAAGGAGGATGATGCCCTTCTTCCTGACGATACTTGGCGTCCAGGGTGAATTCGCGCGCCGTCGCCATGCAGTCTCCTCTCAGGATGGTGAACGCTCGAATGCGCTGGACGTATGATACGGGCGCCCCCGATGGGCGCGCAAATCTCGAATGGCCCAGGAATCCGGACGCGACGATCGTGATCAGACCCTGCCGCGTCGAGGAGTGCGCGGCGGTGCTGGCGCTTTGGGAGCGCGCCGGCGCCATTCCGAGCCCGACCGACACGCTCGAAGAGCTGCAGCGGCTGGTCCGGACGCACGGCGACGGCTTCCTCGTCGCGATCCAGGGCAACGCGCATCGTCGGCAGCGTGATCGGGGGCTGGGACGGCTGGCGGGGCAACATCTATCGCCTGGCGGTCGCGCCGGAGGCGAGGCGGCGCGGGCTGGCGCGGCGGCTCGTGCCGTGAGGCGGCGCTCGTCATGAAATCGAAGGGCGGTCGGCGGCTGTCGGCGCTCGTCGAACGCCACGAAGCCCACGCCGTCGGATTCTGGGATTCGCTCGCGGAGCAGCGGCTGGCGCGCGAGACGAGCGGATGACGCGCTACATCAAGAGGGATTGACTCCCTCCCATCGCGTGGGATCGGTCAGAGCCGCTCTGATAACCCGGCGCTTTGCCGCGCCGCCCATTTCTGCTAGGGTTCCGGCATGAGCGTGAGCCTGTCGCTCTCGTCTCGTGTCAAGATTTCCGGAGCACACGCTGTTCCAGGAGTTGAGCGGAGAGGCGGTCCCTGCTCGAGCTGTCCCGCGGCGTCTACTTCGGCCTCGACGAAGTGGGCACCCGGATCTGGCAGCTCCTCGACGACGGACGCTCGCTGCAAGCGACTGTCGCCGCGCTCGTCGACGAGTACGACGTCACCGAGCAGCAGGGCGCCGAGGACCTCCTGGCTCTGGTCCGCGAGCTGGAGGAGCGACGGCCGATTGAAATCTGCAGCTGAGCGAATCAGCCGCCTGGTTCGTCTCACACCGCGTGAACGGCACCTGCTGCTGCGCGCGTGGTGCCACCTGCTCTTCGTCGACATTGCCCTCCGATTCGTCTCCGTGACGTGGCTGCTCCCGCGCACGGCCGCCGCGACTCAACGACTCCGCCGCTACCGCTGGCGCGAATCGGCTGGCTGCTGGAGGTCGCGCGACGCTATTCTCCGGTGCGGTCGATCGTGCCTCAAGGACGCGCTCGTGCTCGTCCGGATGCTGCGTGGCCGAAGGCATCGACGCCGCAGTGAAGATCGGCGTCGCGCGTGGCGACGGCGGCTTGCGCGCTCATGCGTGGGTGGAGCATCGCGGAGTGCCGCTGCTTGGATCGGCTGACGGCGGAGCCTACATTCCGCTCCTGGCGGCCACGGAGCTGCCGGTCGCGCGATGAGCGGCATCGTCGGTATCGTCAACTGGGATGGCACGCACGTGGACCCGCGACTGCTGTCGCGCCTGACCGACGCGCGCTCAAGAACGCGGGACCCGATGGTCAGCACAGCTGGCATGGCGGTGCCGTCGGTTTGGGGCACGCATCGCTCAGGACCTCTCGCGACGCGGCGCCGGAGACGCAGCCGCTCGAGCCTCGACGGGCGGACGTGGATCACCGCCGATGCGCGCGTGGACGGCCGCGCCGACCTGGTGCGGGAGCTCACGGCGCATGGCTGCTACGGGCTGCGCGACGCGACCGACACGGCGCTCATCCTGCACGCCTACCGTGTCTGGGGCGAATCGTGCGTGGGGAACTTGCTCGGCGACTTCGCGTTCGCGATCTGGGACGGCGAGCGTCGACGGCTGTTCTGCGCGCGCGATCACTTCGGCGTCAAGCCACTCTTCTACGCCGAGGGGCAGGCTTCATCGTCTTCAGCAGCTCGCTGGACTGCGTCCGCCTGCACCGGGTGTGTCGAGGGCGCTCGACGATCAGGCGATCGCCGATTTCCTTCGCGTGGGGAGCTTCGCGGGACCCGCCATCACGTGCTTCGCGGGCATTCGGCGGCTGCCGGCGGCGCATGACCTCGTCGGCGAGACTCGCGTGCGCGCGAAGCGGTACTGACGCTTCCGGTGGACGGTGAGATCCGATACCGTCGCGGCACCGAGTACGTCGAGCACTTTACCGACCTGTTGACGCGGGCGGTGGCCGACCGGCTGCGCAGCCGGTCGGCCGGAGTGCTGATGAGCGGGGGGCTCGATTCGACGACGATCGCCGCGACGGCGAAGCGATGTCTCGCCGCCGATCCGCGCCCCTTCGACCTCCGCGCCTACACGACGGTGTGCGTTCGCCTCGTCACCGACCCGAGCGCCGCTACGCGCAGCCTCACTGCCGACGCGCTCGCGATTCCGATCCACTATCGCGTCGTTGACGACTACCAGATGTTCGAGCGATGGGACAAGATCGAGCTGCGTCGGCCCAAGCCCGAAGCGGATCCGCTGCTGGCGGTCCACGTCGACCAGCTCAGCGACGCGGCGGCCAATGGTCGGGTGCTCCTCACGGGCCACGGTGCCGATCCCGCTCTGCGGGTGCCCGCGCGCTATGCGGTCGATCTCGTGAAGCACGGGGAGTTTGGTCGGCTGTCCGCGGAGGTCGGGCGCTACATCATGCAGTGTCGGCGGCTACCACGGGTCAGGATCGGCACGCACGTCCGGCGCTGGCTTGGCTTCGCGAGGTCGGCGGCCGACCGGACGCCGAGCTGGCTGAACGCGACTGCTCGGTCGCGGCCGGCCGCACGATGGAAACGCCGCCGAGGGTCCACCCGACCCGTCCACACGCCTATGAGCTGCTGACGTCTGCCGACTGGCCGTCGATCTTCGAAACGTACGATCCGGGCGTGACGGGCGTGCCGGTCGAGGTGCGCCATCCATTTTTCGACCGTCGACTGGTCGAATACCTGCTCGCGATTCCTCCGATGCCGTGGTCGTTCGACAAGACCATCGTGCGTCTGGCCATGCGTGGGTCCCTGCCCGAGCGCGTCCGCCGCCGCCCGAAGACCGTCGCCGCGAGCGACCCCATCGTCGCGCTGCTCAGACGCCGGACGCACGGTGGGTGGACCACTTCGAGGCCGTTCCGGCGCTTTCACCGTTACGTCGATCGAAAGCGCGTACCCCGCGTGTGCGGCGAAACCGACCGAACGCGGTCTGGACGAACGTGCGTCCGCTCTGTCTCAACTATTGGCTCAAGGCGCAGGACGTCCTTTGATCATGTCGCGAAGGAGACGAGGATGACCTCAGCGTCCGACCCGAAGAGCGCGAAGAAGCCGTATCGTCGTCCCAAGCTGACCGTTTACGGCGACCTCCGAGAGCATCACCCAGACGACGACGGGGCCGGCGCGGTCATGGACATGACCAGCGGGATGAACAAGAGCGGGTAGGAGTTCCCCGGATACCGATGCAGGCCTACTCGGCGTTCGGCCTCCGCGTCGTGGCCAGTGATCGACTCCTGGGCTGCTCCCGTGTCGGGAGCTCGGTGTGGCGGACGTTCACGTCCATCTGCAGGCAACGCCGGAGTGGCTCGCTGAAGGACGGCCGCAGCCGCACGTGCCCATGTACGTGAGTCCCGACCGCGACGAAGCGGGACGGCCTGTCCTGACGGTCGAGCGCCTCGGCGGCGATCGGGTCTTCCCGGCTGCGGTACGCGGGACGACATCGAGTTCATCGTCGACGGTGCCGGTCGCGAGATCTGGAGCACCTGGCCCGAGCCGTGGACGGTCGACGACGTCGCCACCTACCTGCTTGGCTCGGTCTTCGCGTTCACGCTCCGGCGCCGCGGCGTCACGTGCCTGCACGCCAGCGCCGTGGCCCTCGAGGATCGCGCCATCGCCGTCGTCGGCGGTCTGTAGCCGGAAATCGACGCTGGCGGCGGCGCTCGCCACGCGCGGATGTGCGGTCATTTCGGACGATGTCGTCGCATTGAGCCGTATCGCCGATGAGTACGTCGTCCACCCGGGACCACCGCGGATCCGCCTGTGGCCCGACTCTGTCCGCGCCTTGTATGGCTCGACAGATGCGCTGCCGAGACTGACGCCCGCGTGGGACAAACGGTTCCTCGACCTCACGGGGCGCAATATCGGTTAGAGACGCGGGCGCTTCCGCTTACCGCCATCTACGTTCTCGGCGAGCGCGCCGCGCCTGAGGCGTCGCCCTGGAATCGAGCGGTTATCCGCCCCCGCAGGGTTGATGGCCATGGTCGCCAATACGCAGGCCAACCGGCTCCTCGATGCGCGCATGCGGGCACAGGAGTTTCAGTGCCCGGACCGCGTGGTGGCCTGCTGGCGTGCGCCGCGTCGTCCCGCCCGGATGACCTCGATCGTCTCCGGCCCTGTGCGACCTCCTCGTTGACGACGTGCTGGAGTCCGCCGTCCATGTATACGCGTCAGCCGCCTACGGCGACATGATTCGCGATCGAGGGCGGATGGACTCGTACCTGACCGCGCTGCGCCTCGCCATCCGACCGGGGGCCTCGGTGGTCGACATCGGCACCGGCACCGGCATCATGGCCGTCTCGCCTGCCGGTGTGGCGCCGACCGCGTCTATGCCCTCGAGCCGTCGACCGCCATCGAGCTGGCACGGACGATTGCGCGAGCAAACGGGCTTGACGAGCGGATCCACTTCATCGAGAAGATGTCGACCTCGGTGACCCTGCCCGAGCGGGTCGATGTCATCGTCTCCGATCTGCGCGGCGTGTTGCCGCTGCTGCAGCACCACATCCCGTCGATCATCGATGCCCGCCGGCGATTCCTGAAGCCCGGCGGCGTCCTCGTTCCTCGCCGTGACGTCATCCGCATGGCCGTCGCGCGCGCCGTCCGACCTCTACGAGAGCCATGTCACGCCCTGGGATCGGAACGAGTATGGTCTCGACATGCGCGCGGCCAGTCGGATCGAGACGAACGCGTGGCGAAAATGTCGCGCCCGACCGGACCACGTGTTGCTACCACCACAGAGTCTTCCGGCGCTCGACTACGAGAACCGTGGAGACGGCACAACCTCGCGGGAAAACTCCACTGGGTGGTCGCCGCCGCCGGAGAAGCCCACGGCTTGATCAGCTGGTTTGACGCCGATCTCGGGTCATGACGTGACGTTCACGAACGCGCCAGGCGCTCCAGAGCTGATCTACGGCCAGGCGTTCTTCCCATGGTCGCGGCCTGTCACGCTGCTCATCGGGGACGCCGTCTCGGTATCGATGCGGGCCATCCTCGTCGGCGAGGATTACGTGTGGACCTGGGATACGCGCGTGGTGGACGGCACGACGGGCGCGGTCAAGGCGGACTTTCATCAGTCGAGCTTCTTCAGCGCGCCGCTGTCGGCGGAGACGCTCGCCAGGCGGTCGGCCGACCACGTTCCTTCTCTGAACGAGGACGGTCGCCTGATCGCCTGATCCTGGTGCCGCTCGACGAGCACGTGCCGCTCGGTCGCATCGCCGACGAGGTTTTCGCGAAGTTCCCCGGCCGTCCGGCGACGCGCGAGTGGTGCTACTGGCCCGCGTGGCGGACCTTGGTCTACCGCCAGCGATCAGCCGTCCAGACTCGAAACGGTGTTGACACTTTCGCCGTTCCAGAGTGGTGAATGAGATCACTGCGCCGCTGCCACGCCCCAGACGAGCGCGGCCGGGGTGCGACCACGGACGCGGTAGCCTTGGTGCGGCCGCTCGGTGTTGTAGTAGCGCATGAAGCCGGCGAGGGCACGCTGCAGGGCCGCGCGGCTCGTGAAGTAGCGGCGCCGGAACACCACGCGCCAGAGTTCTTGGAGGATCGTGCCCTGCAGCCGCTCGACGAAGCCGTTGGTCCAGGCATGGCGGGGTTTCGTGCGAGTGTGGCGGAGGCCGAGGTCACGACAGGCGGCATCAAAAGCGCCCTTGAATTCCGGGCCGCCGTCGGTGAGGACGCGGCGCACCGGCCAGCCGGCGCGCTGGAAGTGGAGGCACGACGACCTCGCGCAGGAATGTGGCGGCGGCCGCCGCGTCGTGGGCCGGCAACAGGCCGGCGAGCCCATACGAGGTCGCCGCGTCGCAGGCCGTGATCTGCCACACTTTGCCGACCCCTTTGAGATTGCCGATGTAGAAGGTGTCCAGGCACACGAGCTGCCCCGGCTCGTTCGCCTCGACGTGCCGCGTGTGGCCGTGGCGCGCGCGCCAGAGGGCGCGGCGCGTCCGGTCGGTCAGCAGCCCGGCCGTGCGCGCCGCCTGTTGCTCGAGCACGGTGAGTCGCGCCCGCCGCGTGGCCAGGCCGACCCGGCGCAGCAGGCGCTGCACGGTGCTCGGGGCCACGCGGATCTGCCAGGTGCGCGCCAGGTAGGCCGCGATCCGGCGGCAGCCCCAGGTGGCCGCGCTGATCGCGATGCCCAGCACCAGCCGCTCCACCTCCGGCGGGGTCGCCACCGGCCGCCCCGCCCGGCCGCGCTGCCGGCGTGGGTGCACGCCGTCGACCCCATAGCGTTCGAGCCGGCGGCGCCAGCGATAGAAGAGCGTCCGGGAGATTCCCAACTCGCGGCAGACCGCGCTGACATTGCCGAGCACCTGCGCGCGCTCGATGACGCGCAGCCGCATTCCGTGTACGCTCTCGTCGAGGGTCATCGGTCCGTCCTCCCACAGTGGGTTCCTTGGCCGGAGTTCCACTCTGGGAAAGATAGGGCAGATGACCCTCTTCTTCGCTCACGGCAACTGTTAACACTATTCCGAGTCCGGACAGATCAGGCATGGCCGCTCCGGCTCGACGGCGACGACCTCATCCTGATAACCGCCGCGCACCCGGTGTTGTCCCCGAAGCGTGAGGGGCCCAGCTGGCGGCTCTTCCGCGGGCCCCGTGGACTGGCCCAGGTTCATGGAGCACGCCCAGCCACGGGATTGCGCCGATCCTGTATGGGCATATCCGTGCAATGCCCAATCGTGGCGGTGCCGCGCGATGTCACGATGGACCCCCGGCAGCGCTCTCTCGCGCGCGCCTGCGTTTCCTCGAACCTGCGTCTTCGCCACGAGCCTCGGTCGCCTGCTCGCCGGGTTCACAGCGGGCGCGTTGCCGTGATGCCGCTGAAGGGCCTGGTGCTGGCGGACCAGCTCTATTCTGACGCCGTCGCTGAGACCCAGCAGCGACCTGACGTGCTCGTGCGGGCGCACGACACCGCCAGGCGGCCGAGCACATCCTCGAAGGACTGGGATACACGCGCCGACCTCGACGAGGAGCAGGGCGTATCACCACACGATCTTCACCGCGTACGGTGTCGACGTGGAGCTGCATCGCGACCTCGGAGAGCGACACGCCTCCCGGTTGACGTGGAGGCGACCCGGTCGTCAGCAACGGCGGCGAGAGCAATACGTAACTGAACGAAGTACA
>ERZ1370068.3747-contig-2849_pt1 | contig 56112 bp, 83 predicted proteins | sample MGYA00561227_ERZ1370068 | MGnify/ENA primary metagenome ERZ1370068 (study PRJEB38410, sample SAMEA6850437) | metagenome | study: Metagenomic assessment of the ecological functions of the soil: analysis of the soil microbiota associated with the... | reverse complement strand
ACCGTCGATGCCGCCACCGAGCGCCGGCGCGCGGATATCGCCAAGCGCCGCGGCTGGACCGAGGTGCCCACAGTTCCAGTGGCACGACCCGCAGCTCCAGGCGCGCGGCCGGAGTAGGCGGGGGCGTGGCCCGGCAAGAAGGCCACCCTACCCGCCGTCGGCGTCGACATCGGCGGCACGTTCACCGACATCGTGCTGCTGGGATCGGACGGCACCATCCACACGCAGAAGATCTCCTCCAGCCGTCGACAACTACGCGCGCGCCATCGTCGAGGGCTTGGGGCAGGTCCTCCAGGAGACCGGTATTGCTTCCCTTTCGCCGGACGAGATCCGCCACGGCACGACGGTTGCCTCCAACGCCATCCTCGACACAAGGGCGCCAAGGTGGACCTCGTGACCACCAAGCGCTCCGCGACGTGCTGGAGATCCGCACGCTGCATGCCCGCCTCTACGACATCGCTCTGGGAAGCCCCGCCGCTGGTCGAGCGCTATCTGCGGCGCGTGGTGGACGAGCGCGCGTCGATGCCAAAGGCCATGTCGAGCGCGCTCCGATCCTGCCCGATGCCGCGGCTCAGGTCGATGCGCTGCTCTCGCCGAGAACGCGGAGGCGATCGCCGTCTCGTCTCATCAAACTCGTTTGCCAATCCGGCGCACGAGCTGACGATCAGAGATCGCGCATGCGCAGGCCGCACCTTCCGTGTGCTATCTCCTACGAGGTGCTGCCGGAGATCAAGGAATACGAGCGCACATCGACCACCGTCATCAACGCCTACGTCATGCCGATCGTGGCCACGCATCTCGCCGCCATGCGTAGGGTCTTGACGCGGCGGGCATCCCGGCGCGGCTGCTGCTCATGCAGTCGAACTGGCGGGCTGACCACGAACACGGCCGCCGTCGAGCGGCTGATGAACATCATCAGAGTCGGTCCACGCCGACGGCGTCGTCAGCGCCAGGCGTTGGCGCGCGTCATGAGCCTGCCGAAGATCATCACCTTCGACATGGGCGGCACGACGGCCAGGCCTCGATGGTGGAGGACGGCGAAGTGATGCGGCGCACGAGCACGCTGGTCGGCGCGGGCATCATGGTCGGATCGCGGCTCGCTGACCGGGGCCGGTTACACAGCTCAGGGCGTTCCCGCCATCGACCTGGCGGAGGTCGGGGCCGGCGGCCTCGCACATCTGGATCGATACCGGCGGCGCCTTGCAGGTGGGACCGGAGAGCGCCCGGAGCCGTGCCGGGCCCCGTCTCGCTACGACACCGGCGGCGAGGTGCCGACCATCACGGACGCCAACGTCATCCTGGGTTACCTGAACCCTGCGCATCTGATCGGCGGCGCCCTGAAGCTCAACGCCACCGAAGGCCCGGCGGGCGTTCCGCAGCCAGGATCGCCGAGCCGCTGGATCCGCCATCGAGAAGGCGGCCTCCACGGCGCACGAGATCGCCGCCTCAACATGATCCGCGCCATCAAGGCGGTATCGACCGAGCGGGCCGCGACCCGCGCGAATTCGCCCTGCTCGCCTTCGGCGGCAACGGGCCGCTGTTCGCCTGCGGCATGGCCGCCCCTCGGGATCAACCGAGTGATCGTGCCGCCGGCGCCGGGCTTGTTCTAGTCCTTCGGGCTGCTCTATGCCGACGTGGAGCACCACTACGCGCGCGCCGTTCCGCCGTCTGCCGCGGGACGCCGATCTCGCCGAGATCGACGCCGCGTGGGCCGACCTGGCGCGCCAGGCGATGGCTCCAGCTCGCGGTCGAGGGCTTCGCCGGCAAGGACGCGCCGACTGCGCCGCTCGGGCGCGATGCACTACAAGGGCAGAGCTTCGAGCTGGTCGTGCCGGTGCCGGACGGGGCCCGTTCGACGCTGCCATGGTGGCGCACCTGAGGAGGCGTTCGGGCGCGAGCACGAGAGGACTTACGGTCACCGCGCCGGGCCGGAGGAGCCGGTCGAGCTGGTCTCGATCCAGGTCGTCAGCCAGGGCCTGCGCGAGTTCCGGGCGTGCCCGAGCACGTGGTGCAAGCCGCTCGGAGACGCGACCCTGGACCTCCGCGCCGCGCCTATTTCGGCGCTGCGCATGGCTGGATCGACACGCCCGTCCTCAAGCGCTCCGAGCTGGCGACGAGCCGGTCGGGACCGGTCATCGTCGAGGGAATACGACTGCGCACCCTGCGTCGATCCGCTCGGTGCCTGACTCGCTCGCCGCTGGCAGGGCGTTAACGATCGAGGGGTGACTTGCGCGCTCGGAGTGAGCGGCGACTCGCCGCCCTCCTCCCCGATTCCCGAAGAAGAATGGGGAGGAGGAGAAGCCCGCAGCTCACACCGAAGATGCGCGGCAGCACCATCACGATCTCGGGAAAGGTACAGATCAGAATGATCATCAGCGGCAACGAGATCACGACGGCGCCGAGCCCTTCTCGACGTCGGAAGATTGCGCCGCGGCCGCGGATGCCGTGGATGACGAACAGGTTGATGCCGAAGGGCGGCGATATCATCGCGGTTCTGGATCAGCAGCACGATGAGGATGCCGTACCAGACCGGATCGTAGCCCGCCTGCACCATCAGCGGCGTGGTGATCGGGATGGTCGAGATCATCATCGACAGCTCCTCCATGAACGTGCCGAGCACCAGGTAGAGCACGATCACCGCGCTGAGGACCTGGACCGGCGTCAGCTGATAGGCCGTGATCAGCTGGCTCAGCTGCTGGGTCAGCCCGATCGCCTGGATGACGATGTTCAGGAAGAACGCGCCGACCAGGATCGCGACCACCATCGCGGTCGTGCGCACGGTCGCTCTCGCAGACGTCGCGCAGCATGGCGAGCGTGAGCCGCCGGCGCCAGGCCGTGATCGCCAGCGCGCCGACGATGCCGACGGCGGCCGCTTCCGTGGCGGTGGCGACGCCGAAGAAGATGGCGCCGATGACGATCATGAGCAGGGCCAGCGGCGGCAGCAGGTCGGGCAGCAGCGGAATGCGCCTCCCGCCAATTGATCTCGATCTTGTCTCCGCCCCAGTGCGGCTTCCAGATGCAGCGCGATCAGCACGGTCAGGCTGAAGAACACCGTGAGGATGAAGCCCGGAATGAATCCGGCGAGATAGAGCTTCGGCACGGACGTATCGGTCATCACGCCGTAGATGATCATGTTGATCGAGGGCGGGATGAGGATGCCGAGCGTTCCGCCCGCCGCCAGCGTGCCGAGGAAGAGCGGCTCGTTGTATTTGTGCTTGTCGATCTCGCCCATGGCGACGACGCCGATCGTCGCCGCCGTCGCGACGCTCGATCCCGAGACGGAGCCGAACAGCGCGCACGCGGCGACGTTGGAATGCATCAGCCCGCCCGGCAGCCAGGAGAGCCACTGGCACCAGGGCGGTGTACATGCGTCCGGCAATGCCGCTGCGCAGCAGGATCTCGCCGAACATGATGTAGAAGGGTATGGCTGTGAGAATGAAATTGGTCGTCGTCGACCAGGTGAGCTCGCCCGTGACGCGTGTGAGCGGCATCGGCGAGAAGAGCTGGTTGAGGATGACGCCCGTCAGCCCCATGCCGGCTGCGCGACCGCAATCGAGCTGCCGAGTATTACCAGCAGCACGATGAGCGAGATTGCCGCCGTCATTGTTGCCGCCGCCTCGTTCATGGCCCGCTCGGTGGCCCGCACCTCCTCCTCGGCCTCGGCCACGGCCGACTTCGAGCCGATCAGCTCGAACAGCTTGGGCAGATCGCCCGTCAGCACGGCGTGCAACGAGCGAGGCGAGCAGCAGCAGCGCAACCAAGACGAAGAAGACCAGGCCCGCGAACCACAGCGCCTGCGGTATGATCACGGGGCGTCTCGAGCTCCGAGAGAGACCGCGAGCCGGACACCCAGGACTGCCGCACCACGCCCCACGCGTGCCAGGTGATGAGCGCGATGAAGGACCCGAACGTGACGAGGCTGAGGAGATCGAGCGCGGCCCTGACACGGGTCCTCACGCGCACGTACAGCGTATCGATGCGGATGTGCGAGCGGCTCAGCAGCGCCGCCGAGAAAACCCCAGGCGCTGGAGATGGCAAGGGCATAGCCCGACAGCTCATCGGCGCCGCCGAGCGTCTTCGAGATCGTATAGCGCAATGTGATGTCGACGCAGATGACCAGCGACGCGATCAGCAGCATCGCTCCGCCGATGATCGCGCCGACACGGGATATGCCTTCGGCGATAGCCTGCAAGCGCCCCATCAGCCCCCCAACTGCAGTTTCGCGGCAACCGCTCCCCGCAGGAGCGGAGCGCCGGAAAGCGCCTACGGCGTCGGCGCCTTCAGCCCGAGCGCCTTGCCGACGGTGTCGTTCCACTCCTTGGCGCATTCGGCGCCGCAGCGCTTGGCCCAGCCGGCGAGCACGGCGCCCTCGACCAGCTTCCTGTGCGTCTCGGCCTCCTCGGGCTTCACCGCCACGATGGTGGACTTGGCGAGCTTGCCCATGGTGCAGGGCTGCTTGCCGGTGTTGCAGTTCTCCGCCTCGCCCGTGGTGGTCTTGATCGTCGCCCACATCTTGTCCTCGTAGGCCTTCACCTGCTCGAGCATGAAGGCCTGCACCTTGGGATCGAGCCGTTTCCAGGTGTCGAGGTTGACGGCCAGCACGTTGATGCTCCAGCCGAGCGACATCGGGTAGATCGACTTCGTCACCTCGGGCCCAGCCGGCGGTGTTGCCCGACAGGCTGCCCGTGACGCCGCAATCCACCACGCCGGCACTGAGCGCCGGCACCACTTCGGCGAAGGCCATGCTGACCGCGGTCGCGCCGACGCCAGCCAGGAAGTCGCGCATCGTGTTGTTGAACACGCGCACCTTCTTGCCCTTGAAGCCGTCGAGCCCGCTGACCACCTCGCGGCACCAGAACACCTGCGGCGTGTTGCCGCCGAACGCCAGCAGCTTGGCGTTCCAGTTCTTCTGCATCTGGCGGTCGATGACGTCGCGATAGGCGTTGCAGGCGGCGCGCGCCTTGTCGGGATCGAGCGTCAGGCCGGCGAGGTCGCAGGCCTCGAAGCGCGGGTCGTCGCCGGCCATCTTGGAGATGTCCATGCCGCGCGAAGTCCATGCACGCCGAGCTTCAGCAGCCGCAGCATCGTCTTGTCGTCGATGCTCATCTGGTCGAGCGGCGTGATGTCGGCGGTGATCGCGCCCTTCGATGCCTCGGGGATGGTTTTGCGCCAGAACGGCACCTCGTCGTAGATCGAGACCGGCGTCGGGCTGTTGAGGCCGATGACCTTGACCTGGGTCTTCGGCAGGTCCTGCGCGGCGGCCGCGGTCGGAAAGCGCGGCGCTCAGGCAGAGGCTCAGTGCAACGCGGTAGGACATGGCATTCTCCCCTTTTGCTGTGTCATAGTCCCATTCTCTCGGCGGGCTGCAACGTGGCGTGTTGGGATCGCACCCTTGCCGGCGGCGCGGCGTGGTCGGCAGCGTCGAAATGATGCCGGTTTGACCAACGCCGGACAAGTCGTGCCGAGGATGGCGCACAACTCGCCGGCCCAGCCGCGGACATGGACCCCAGCCCGCGGGGCATTTGGACCAAGCGCCGCCCATGCCTATCATGCGCCCCGTATCGGCCTTCGACACCCCATGGAGAGGACAGGCATGTCGCGCAGACGCGAACGAACTCGAGGATCGAGGCCGAGTATCGGGCGCCGCACGCGGCGCTCGGCCGAGCTCTACGCGCGCGCCCGCAAGGTGATCCCCGCCGGTCTGACGCACGACAGCCGCACCCTGCTGCCCTATCCGATCTACGCCGCCGCGGGCGTCAGGCCCCGCAAGTGGGACGTCGACGGCAACGAATACGTCGACTACTTCGGCGGCCACGGCGCGCTGCTGCTCGGCCACGGCCATCCGGCCGTGGTGGAGGCGATCGAGCGCCAGGTGAAGCTCGGCAGCATTGGGAGCGCTCTCGCACGAGCTGGAGGTGCGATGGGCCGAGCTGGTCAATCGCCTGATCCCCTGCGCCGAGCGCGTGCGCTTCACTGCGCTCGGGCACCGAGGCCTCGCATCTGGCGCTGCGGCTCGCCCGCGCCTTTACGGCCAAGCCGAAGGTCGATCCGCTTCGTCGGCCACTTCCACGGCTGGCACGACGGCGTGGCTGGCGGGCGCCATGTCGCACTTCGAGGGCGGAGTGCCGGCGGGCATTCCGGCCGACCTCGTCGAGCAGACCGTCCTGCTGCCGGCCGACGACGCAGGCCGCGTCGCCGCCACGCTCGAGGCGCGCGACGACGTGGCCGCCGTCATCCTCGAGCCGTCGGGTGCTTCATGGGGCCAGGTGCCGCTTCCCGAGGGCTTTCATCGCCGAACTGCGCGAGCTCACGCGCAAGCACGGCGTGAGTCTGATCTTCGACGAGGTGATCACGGGCTTCCGGCTGGTCGCGCGGCGGCGCGCAGGGCGCGCTTCGGCATCACGCCCGACATGTGCGTGCTGGCCAAGATCGTCGCCGGCGGGCCTGCCCGGCGGCGCGGTCGCCGGCCGCGCCGAGATCATGGACCAGCTGGACGCCGCGGCCGCCAAATCCGCCAAGCGGGAGAAGATCGGCCATCAGGGCACCTTCAACGCCAACCCGCTGTGCTGCGGCAGCCGCCGTCGCCACGCTCTCCATCGTGGAGAGCGGAGGATGCGTGCGCGAAGGCCGAGCGCACGGCGGGCGAAGATCCGCGACGGGATGCGCCGCATCCTGGTGGACGAGCAGATCCCCTGGGGCGTCTACGGCGAGAGCCTCGTCCTTCCTGATCTTCCAGAACCCCAGCCGTCTTGCCGATCGACCCGGCCGACGTTCGACGCGAGCAAGCTCGGCTTCAAGGGCCTCAAGGGCGCGCGCAATCCCGATCTCGCCTATCGCCTGCGCGTCGCCCTGCTCGCCAACGGCGTCGACATCATGGGCGCGCCCGGCGGCCTGGTGTTCGGCGACGCACGGCCCGCGCGAGGTTGCCCACACGCTCGAAGCCTTCCGCACCGCCGTGCGCTGGTTTGAAGAGCCGGAGGGTGACGTTTAGCGCCAGCTCGCTTCAACCTGTCATCGGCCGAAGCAACCGCACCACAGCGCGATTGCGCAGAGCCAGGACACCGCGCGTGCGTGTGCAGTGAGCGGCTGGGTCCCGGATAGTTGCTGCCTGCCCCGGCCTCCGGAGCCGAAGGCCCGGGCGCCGGGATGGCAGGTGAGGGACCCCTACCCGCCCGTATCCGCATCGAACCGATTGGCATCCAGCCCCAGCAGCTCCCACGCCTTGCGCATGTGATCAGGCAGCGGCGCCGTGACGTCGATGTTGCCCCCGCAGGGTGGGGATGACGAGGCGACGTGCGTGCAGGTGCAGCTTGGGCTCGATGCCGCTGTCGACCAGCACCTTGTCGCCCTCGTACTTGTTGTCGCCGACGATCGGATTGCCGATCAGCGCCATGTGTGCGCGCAGCTGGTGCTGGCGGCCGGTGACGGGCTTGAGCGACACCCACGACGCCTTGTGCGCGACACGATCGATCACCGAGTAGTGGGTGGTGGCGTGCATCGCCTTCGCCTGCTCGCCGGGCAGCGCCTTGCGCACGCGGTCCTCGCCGTCGGGGCCCGGCGGCCTTGACCAGTGCCGCTCGACCTTGCCCTGCGGCGGCTTCGGCACGCCTTTGACCAGCGCCCAGTAGGTCTTGGCAGCCGAGCGCGTCTGGAAGATGCGCCCGAGCTTGCCGCCGCGTCGCGATGCTTGGCGACGAGGAGCACGCCGGTGGTGTCGCGGTCGAGCCGGTGCACCAGCCGCGGCCGGTCGCCGAAGCGGTCGGCCATGCCGGCCAGCAGACCGTCGAGGTGGCGCTTTGGTGCCGGTGCCGCCCTGCACGGCGATGCCATAGGGCTTGTTCAGCACCAGCACATCCTGGTCCTCGTAGAGGATCATCGCCTTCGATGAAGTCGCGGTCGCCCTTGGAGAGACCGAGCGGCGGCGTGAGCGATGGCTTCGCCGTCTGGGAGGCAGCCGCAGGACTGCCGGCACGCGCACCTGCTGGCCGCTCTCCACGCGCGCGTTGGCTTGCGCGCGCTTCGAGTCGAGCCGCACCTGGCCGGAGCGCAGCAGCTTCTGCAGATGCCCGTAGGTGATGTCCGGGAAATGCACGCGGAAACCAGCGGTCGAGGCGCATGCCGGCCTCGTTGCTCCCCACCTCGATGGTCTCGACAGGTGCGTTCACGTGAGCAGCCAGCGCGTTAGCGACATCCCGGCGTAGAACGCCAGGATGGAGAGCGCAACCGGAGCTCCACCACGTAAAGGGCAGCCTGCATCTGCTCATGGCGCTGCATCAGGAAGGCGAAATCCAAGGAGAAGGCCGAGAAGGTCGTGAAGCCGCCGAGAATGCCGGTGGCAAGAAAGGTGCGCAGATCGGCGGAGCCCTGAAACTTCAGCGCCAGAGATCCGATCACCAACCCCCATGAGGAAGCAGCCGAAGACGTTGACGAAGAACGTCCACCAGGGAAAGCCCATCCCCAGCCATCGCCCGAAGCCGACGTTGACGAGGTGTCGCGCACCCGACCCGAGTGCGCCACCGATCATGGCATAGAGCAGGAGCTTCATGCGGCCGAGCGGGTCGGCTCACCAGCCTGCCGCCGACGAGCCAGCCGATCAGCCAGCCGATCAGCAGCGCCGCCAGGCTGGTCAGCATGTAGATCGCCGTCCTCGAGGTTGCCCACCTCGTCGGGGCTCGAAGGTGAAGCGGTCGACCGCAAGGTTGGCGAGCAGTGGGCTCACGAACACGGTGACGATCGCGGCCACCGCGACGGCGACCAGCATGGCAATGAGATAGCGCATGGGGCTTGCCCGGTAGGCGGGCGCGAGACGGGCTGCTACTTCACGTCCCAGAACCACACCTCCTTGGCTTTCACGTACTTGGAATAGTAAGCTGATGCCAAGAGAACCACTCCATCAGCCACTTGTGGAGGAGCGGTAGCCGTTCCAGACGTCGTGATGTGGTCACCCGATGGGGTCGTCTCGCCCTGGCGCAGCCAGTAGGCGTGAATGAAGATGATGCCGGTGCGGCCGCAGAGCTTGCCGTAGAAGTCCTTGGCCTCCGTGCCGACGATGCGCTCCACCTTGCCGATGCCTCGATGGACGCGCCGGCAGAGGCCGTTGGCGAGGTCGGCGGCGCGGATGATGTGCATCTCGTCGGGCGCTGTGCACCGAGCAGGCAGGCAAGGCGCAAGGCCCCCGGTGAGACGCCGGCATTCTTGAGGCACACCCCCATGCGGATCGCGCACTGGTTGCCGAATACCGGAAAGCCCTGCGCGATATGCTTGCCCTCCATGTTGGTGTGAGGCCGTGCGGCGCGACGCAGGGATACTGCGTCGAGTTGTTGGCCGGATGCCGGTACCAGATCCCTGAAGGCAACCATAGACGACTCCCGGATCGTGGGCGCAGGCGCAAAGCCCGCGGCGCCGCTACCAATGCCGCCGTTTGGCGCACCACGAGTATAGGTCGGCGGGCGCGGCCGCCAGACCGGCATATCGGGCCGCTCAGCGGGGCTGGGGCCGCACATCTGATCGGCGCACGCGGGCGGGCGGACCGGATTGCGTCTCTACGGAGCGCGAAACGATATGGGTGGCGGAAGAGAACCGAACGACCGTCAGCGGACGGAGACAAGGCGAGACGTGATGCGAGGCATCCACCACGTAACCGCGATAGCGGGCAAGTCGACCTCGAAATCTTCGACTTCTACGCGCGCGTACGCCTCGGCTGCGCTTCGTCAAGAAGACGGCGTAACTCCTGACGATCCCGGCACCTATCACTTCTATTATGGCGACTGAGGCAGGAAAGTTTCCCGGCACAAACTCTGACGTTCTTTCCCTGCGAGTGCGCATCCGCCGGCCGCGGCGGTCTCGGCCTGGCGCAGACCGACGGCCTTCCGCGTGCCGGCGGCGTCGATCGGCTACTGGACGCACAGGCCTACTGAGAAGGGCGTGAAGCTACGAGGCGCTGACTAAGCGCTTCGGCGAGCCCGTGCTCTCCTTCTTCGATCCCGACGGTGCATGAGCCTGGCGCTGGTCGGCATACTCGTGGTAACGGCGGGAGAGGCAGCGGGAGCACCAGCGCAGACTCCGGCGGAGCATGCGATCCGCGGCTTCCGCGGCGTGACCCTCGATGCTCGATGCAGCGGTCTGGCGACTGGCGCCATCTCCCACGGATGTGCTGGCTTCACCGAAGCGGGACGCGAGGGTCCGCATGTGGCGCTACCGCGCCAACTGATGGCGTCGGCGGCGTGCTTGTCGTGACATCCGGCGAGGCAAGAGGCTTCCCTGCCGGCCGCATGGGCCGCGGCTCCGTGCATCACGTGGCCTTCCGGGCTGCGGATGGACGCGGAGCAGGCCGAGATGGCGCGCAAGCTCGCGAAGCGAGCCACGGGCGTGCATCCGACCGGGCAGAAGATGATCGCCAGTATTTCCGGTCCGTCTGATTTCCGCGAGCCCGGCGGTGTGCTGTTCGAGATCGCCACCGGACCAGCCCGGCTTCACCATCGACGCGCCGCTCGCCGACCTCGGGATGGTCGCATGGCCCGCCCTTCCTCGAGCGTCACGCCGCAAAGAGCCCGCGGGCGGTGCTGCCGTCCTTGAGCTGGGCTGCGTGACACGCGCTGACTGACGTGCGCATCCGGGGTGACTCAACCGGCGGTGCCGGCTTTCATGCGACCTGCAACCCGGGCCGGCATCGCCTTGGTGCCGTAGCGGTCCTTGAACGCCGCCGTCTCGATCTCCTCGAGCTCGATCTCGCGGCTCATGACCTTGGCCTTCCAGGCCTCGTGCGCGGCGTGGTGGCCCTGGAACTCCGGCATCACCTCCGCGCCCGAACAGCTCCAGCGACTCGCAGATGTGCTCGTGCGTATTCTTGCCGGCCTGGTTGAGCAGGATGACCTGGTCGATGTGGGAGGTCTCGAACTTGGCGAGCTTCTTGCGGATGCGTGTCGGGCGAGCCGATCAGGCCGCCGCGCAGCGCCGCTTCCTGGAGCGTCCGGGTTGGCGCGCTTCCAGGCGTTGTACTCGTCCCACATGTTGACGGTGCCGGGTGCCGGGCGCTTGCGGTCGGCGGATGCGCCGTAGAAGCGCAGCGCGAACTGGAAGAACGTGCGCCGTCGGCGCGCCTGCGCGCCTCCTCGTCGGTCTTGGCGCACATGAAGAAGCTGACCAGCGCGATGTTGGGGTTGATTGCGTAGTCGGCGAGCCGCTCCAGGCGCTTGGTGATGGCGTTGTAGTAGGCGTGCACCCAGGCATGGGCGGCGTCCGGCGCTGACGAACTGGAAGCCCAGCGCACCCATGCCGCAGCGCCCGGCCCGCTCGATGGTGTCGAGCTGCGAGCACGCCATCCAGATCGGCGGGTGCGGCTTCTGCAGCGGCTTGGGAGCACGTGGCGGTAGGGCATGTCGAAGATACTTGCCGTGGTGCTCGCTGGCGCCGTCCTTGAACATCGGGAAGATCGCCTGCACGGCCTCGTCGAACACCGCGCGCTTGTCCTCCATGGAGCGGCCGAACGGCTCGAGCTCGGTGATCGAGGCGCCTCGCCCATGCCGAACTCGCAGCGCCCGTTGCTGAGCAGATCGAGCACGGCGACGCGCTCGGCGACGCGGGTGGGATGGTTGGTGGTGAGCTGGAAGATGCCGTGGCCGAGCCGGATGTTCTTCGTGCGCTGGCTGGCGGCGGCGAGGAAGGACTCAGGCGACGGGCAGTGGGAGTATTCCTCGAGGAAGTGGTGCTCCACCATCCAGGCGTAGTCGTAGCCGAGCCGGTCGGCCAGCTCCACCTGCGTCAGCGCGTCCTGATAGAGCTTGAGCTCGCCGTCCCGCCGCCAGGGCCGCGGCAGCTGCAGCTCGTAGAAGATGCCGAACTTCATCTCGTCCCTCCCGGAATGCCAACGTCCCAAGCCGAGCATACCCGCACTCGCGCGCGCACGAGCGGCTCTGCCAGGACGCGAAAATGCATATTGAAAGCCCGGCGCAATGTTGGTCAACGCCTGCGCACGGGAGCCGGCTTGCAGCGGAAGCAGCCCCCTCAGCGTAGCCGGCCGCCGGCGTGCGCCGCCAGGAACAGGTAGACGCGGCCGGCGTCCGAGACGAGGTGGTCGTGCACCGCGCGCGGGCTCTTCTGCTCGGTTTTTCGCGCACGAGCCGCCTGAAGTCCGCGAGGAAGCGGTCGACGGTGCGGCGGAAATCCATGTCCCTGCCGTAGCGCTCTGGTCACCCCGCCGAAGCCTCGACACCTACCCTCGGCCGTGTAGATGCTGCGCACCATGATGCCGCGCTGGCCGGCGCGGAAGCGCGACCAGAATGGCCGAGGCCGTGGTCGGATCGAGTGCGCGAGCGATGCCCTCGATGTCGAGCAGCGCGAGCGCGTGGTGCCGTCGTCGCCGCGGGAGGCGCGCGCCAGCGGATCGCCGAGCGACCAGCGCTCGCCGTGGTCGGGGCGGCGCCTGCAACGGGGGCGGCGCCGGGCGGCGGCCGCCTGCGCGGCATGTAAGCCGCCGTGAGCGACAGCGGCGCGCCGGGTGCCAGGGGTGCCTGGGGGGGTGACGTCGCGGCGCTCGCGGGCGCTCAGGCTCGAGAGCTGCCCTCGAGGGCGCGCAGCTGATCGTTGAGCGCCGTCCGCATGGTTTCGCCGCGCTTTCGCGCGTGACGATGGGAAGGCGCTCGGCCTCGGCGCGCAAACGCTCGTGCTCCTGCCGCAGTTGCTGGGTCATCTCGTGCGGACGCGCCCGACATCTTCGAGCGCATGTCCTCGATGGTCCGCATGGTCTGCGCGTCGGCATGGGCTCGCAAGCGGTCGAACTCGGCAACCACCGCCTGCGACTGCGCGTCCGTCGTGCGTGCGCATGCGCGCATGACCTCGTCGAGCTGCCGGGCATTGCCCGACATGCGCTGCAGCGGTTTCGTTGAGCCTCTGCTGTCGCTTCTGGCAGGGTGGAGTCGATGCGCAGCGTGGCCCCCTCCAGCGCGCGCTGGCAGCGTTCACGATGACTGCGCCATGATCGTCCGAACCGGTTGGTGACGCCGGAAATCTGGTGCGCCACATTCTCCGACACGCCCCTCAGCATGTCGGTTCCTGCACGCGTGGCTTCCCTCAGACTTACCGATGACGGTTTCACACCTGATGCCATTGTTCTGGGGCGGTCGCACCACTAAAGCCGATGCTGTCATCACTGACTTTTTGTAAAACTGATCAAAGAGACTCGCATGGTCGCCAGGTCTGACGTCACGTTTCAACCACATTCTTCCATGATATAGCTTACGTGGATGCACCGCTTCTGAACCCATCCGTTAAACAGATCAAGACTTCGCGCCAAATCAGATAGTGATTTGGGAATTTCACTGGTTAATTATATTGAACCATACTATATGCTTCAGGTACGCAACATAACCACCAACCATGAGTAGGAACAGTGTGGAAAGGCATGGTAAGACATCTTCTGATATCACGAGACGCCGCACACACCGGAAAAGGTTTTCGATCACGCTATGATCACATCATCGAAACCCACACCAACATGAACGCCAAACCAGCACGCAAACGCCGAAATGTTAAGAAAGTGAAAACAAATATTATTGTTTCTTAGGTGTCCATGTCAACTTGATGATATCATTGTTGATCAATGTTTTTGATAGCTTCTTGACTAGTACAAGGTGGTATTTCTTTTACACAGCCTGTTTCAACCCTTCTAACAAATTTTATGTTTTTGACTCAGCTTTATCATAACACATGAGTTGTAGAAGTTTTTCATGATCTAATTCCCACAGAGACAAATCATTTCTTCAGATCTCAGTCCACATTTTTCATACATAACCTTCTTCTAGAGGTGCTCACTTACACTTTTATATAATCATTCCTATGATTTCCCTCATACTTCATTTCTGAATATATATTGGTTAAAAAGATATATATATAGAATAACACAGCTTCACTCATCATATGTAATACATTGAGAGATTTGAGATAACTTTTGTTCATCATGCTTGATCTGATAACTTTTTTACTTTTAAAGAAGATCATAATCACATATAGATCAATAGCTTCTACAAACATAAGATTAACACCAACTTCAAACTTCCACTTCGAACGTAATCATCTGCTCAGCAACGGGCGCTGCGAGTTCGGCATGGGCGAGAGCGCCTCCATCACCGAGCTCGAGCCGTTCGGCCGCTCCATGGAGGACAAGCGCGCGGTGTTCGACGAGGCCGTGCAGGCGATCTTCCCGATGTTCGAGGACGGCGCCAGCGAGCACCACGGCAAGTATTTCGACATGCCCTACCGCCACGTGCTCCCAAGCCGCTGCAGAAGCCGCACCCGCCGATCTGGATGGCGTGCTCGCAGCTCGACACCATCGAGCGGGCCGGGCGCTGCGGCATGGGTGCGCTGGGCTTCCAGTTCGTCAGCGCGGACGCCGCGCACGCCTGGGTGCACGCCTACTACAACGCCATCACCAAGCGCCTGAAGCGGCTCGCCGACTACGCGATCAACCCCAACATCGCGCTGGTCAGCTTCTTCATGTGCGCCAAGACCGACGAGGAGGCGAGCAGGCGCGCCGACGGCGCACGTTCTTCCAGTTCGCGCTGCGCTTCTATGGCGCATCCGCCGACCGCAAGCGCCCGGCGCCCGGCACCGTCAACATGTGGGACGAGTACAACGCCTGGAAGCGCGCCAACCCGGACGCTCCAGGAAGCGGCGCTGCGCGGCGGCCTGATCGGCTCGCCCGACACGCATCCGCAAGAAGCTCGCCAAGTTCGAGACCTCCCACATCGACCAGGTCATCCTGCTCAACCAGGCCGGCAAGAATACGCACGAGCACATCTGCGAGTCGCTGGAGCTGTTCGGCGCGCGAGGTGATGCCGGAGTTCCAGGGCCACCACGCCGCGCACGAGGCCTGGAAGGCCAAGGTCATGAGCCGCGAGATCGAGCTCGAGGAGATCGAGACGGCGGCGTTCAAGGACCGCTACGGCACCAAGGCGATGCCGGCCCAGGTCCGGTCGCAGAAAGCCGGCACCGCCGGTTGATCACCTCGGATGCGCACGTCAGTCAGCGGGTCACGCAGCCAGCTCCAAGGACGGCAGCACCGCCTCGAGCTCTTTGCGGCGTGGCTCGAGGAAGGCAGGCAGCTTCAGCGCCATCCCGAGGTCGGCGAGCGGCTCGTCGATCGTGAAGCCGGGCTGGTCGGTGGCGATCTCGAACAGCACGCCGCCGGGCTCGCGGAAATAGACGGACCGGAAATACTGGCGATCCTTCTGCCCGGTCGGATGCACGCCGTGGCTCTTCACGAGCTTGCGCGCCATCTCGGCCTGCTCCGCGTCATCTGCAGCCCGGAAGGCCACGCGATGCACGGAGCCGCGGCCCATGCGGCCGGCGAGGGAAGCCTCTCGCCTCGCGGATGTCGCGACAACGCCGCCGATGCCATCGTTGGCGCGGTAGCGCACATGCGGACCCTCGCGCTCCCGCTTCGGTGAAGCCCAGCACATCCGTCAGGATGGCGCCAGTCGAGGCCGCTGCATCGAGCATCAGGGTCACGCCGTGGAAGCCGCGGATCGCATGCTCCGCCGGAATTTCGCTGGTGCTCCACGCTGCCTCCCCGCCGTACCACTGATATGCCGACCAGCGCCAGGCTCATGCCGTCGGGATCGAAGAAGGAGAGCACGGCTCGCCGAAGCGCTTGGTCAGCGCCTCGTGCTTCACGCCCTTCTCGGGATGAGCCTGTGCGTCCAGTAGCCGATCGACGCCGCCGGCACGCGGAAGGCCGTGGTCTGCGCCAGTCCGAGACCGCCGCGGCCGGCGGATGGCGTCTCCCACGGAAAGAACGTCAGAATTGTTCCGGGACTTCCTGCCCGTCGCCATAATAGAAGTGATAGGTGCCGGGATCGTCGAAGTTCACCGTCTTCTGACGAAGCGCAGCCCGAGCGTGCGCGCGTAGAAGTCGAGATTTCGTCGACTTGCCCGCTATGCGGTTACGTGATGGATGCCTCGCATCGTCTCGTTCTTGTCTCCGTCCGATGACGGTCGTTCGGTCTTCTTCCGCCACCCATATCGTTTCGCGATCCGTAGAGACGCAATCCGGTCCGCCCGCCCGCGTGCGCCGTCATCAGATATGCGGCCCCAGCCCCGCTGAGCAGCCCGATATGCCGGTCTGGCAGCCGTGCGCCCGCCGACCTATACTCGTGGCGCGCCAAACGGCGGCATGGGTAGCGGCGCCGCGGGCTTGCGCCTGCGCCCACGATCCAGGGGACGTCTATGGTTGCCTTCAGGGACCTCTGGTACCGGCATCCGGCCAACAACTCGACGCAATATCCCTGCGTCGCGCCCCACGGCCTCACCAACATGGAGGGCAAGCATATCGCGCAGGGGCTTTCCGGTATTCGGCAACCAGTGCGCGATCCGCATGGGCGTGTGCCTCAAGAATGCCGGCGTCTCGCCGGGGGCCTTGCGCCTGCCTACCTGCTCGGTGCACAGCGCCCGACGAGATGCACATCATCCGCGCCGCCGACCTCGCCAACGGCCTCGCCGGCGCGTCCATCGAGGGCATCGGCAAAGTGGAGCGCATCGTCGGCACGGAGGCCACGGACTTCTACGGCAAGCTCTACGGCCGCACCGGCATCATCTTCATTCACGCCTACTGGCTGCGCCAGGGCGAGACGACCCCATCGGGTGACCACATCGACGTCTGGAACGGCTACCGCTCCTCCACCAAGTGGCTGATGGAGTGGTTCTCCTGGCTCGGCTACTATTCCAAGTACGTGAAGGCCAAGGAGGTGTGGTTCTGGGACGTGAAGTAGCAGCCCGTCTCGCGCCCGCCTCGGAGCAAGCCCCATGCGCTATCTCATTGCCATGCTGGTCGCCGTCGTGGTGGCCGCGATCGTCACCGTGTTCGTGAGCCCACTGCTCGCCAACCTTGCGGTCGACCGCTTCACCTTCAGAGCCCCGACGAGGTGGGCAACCTCGAGGACGGCGTCTACATGCTGACCAGCCTGGCGGCGCTGCTCGATCGGCTGGCTGATCGGCTGGCTCGTCGGCGGCAGGCTGGTGAGCCGACCCGCTCGGCCCGCATGAAGCTCCTGCTCTATGCCATGATCGGTGGCGCACTCGGATCGGGTGCGCGACACCTCGTCAACGTCGGCTTCGGGCGATGGCTGGGGATGGGCTTTCCCTGGTGGACGTTCTTCGTCAACGTCTTCGGCTGCTTCCTCATGGGGGTGGTGATCGAATCGCTGGCGCTGAAGTTTCAGGGCTCCGCCGATCTGCGCACCTTTCTTGCCACCGGCATTCTCGGCGGCTTCACGACCTTCTCGGCCTTCTCCTTGGATTTCGCCTTCCTGATGCAGCGCCATGAGCAGATGCAGGCTGCCCTTTACTTGTGTGGCTCGGTTGCGCTCTCCATCCTGGCGTTCTACGCCGGGATGTCGCTGACGCGCTGGCTGCTCACGTGAACGCACCTGTCGAGACCATCGAGGTGGGGAGCGACGAGGCCGGCATGCGCCTCGACCGCTGGTTCCGCGTGCATTTTCCCGGACATCACCTACGGGCATCTGCAGAAGCTGCTGCGCTCCGGCCAGGTGCGGCTCGACTCGAAGCGCGCGCAGGCCAACGCGCGCGTGGAGAGCGGCCAGCAGGTGCGCGTGCCGGCGGTCCTGCGGCTGCCGCCCAAGGCGAAGCCATCGCTCACGCCGCCGCTCGGTCTCTCCAAGGGCGACCGCGACTTCATCGAGGCGATGATCCTCTACGAGGACCAGGACGTGCTGGTGCTGAACAAGCCCTATGGCATCGCCGTGCAGGGCGGCACCGGCACCAAGCGCCATCTCGACGGTCTGCTGGCCGGCATGGCCGACCGCTTCGGCGACCGGCCGCGGCTGGTGCACCGGCTCGACCGCGACACCACCGGCGTGCTCCTCGTCGCCAAGCATCGCGACGCGGCGGCGAAGCTCGGTCGCATCTTCCAGACGCGCTCGGCTGCCAAGACCTACTGGGCGCTGGTCAAAGGCGTGCCGAAGCCGCCGCAGGGCAAGGTCGAGGCGGCGCTGGTCAAGGCCGCCGGGCCCCGACGGCGAGGACCGCGTGCGCAAGGCGCTGCCCGGCGAGCAGGCGAAGGCGATGCACGCCACCACGCACTACTCGGTGATCGATCGTGTCGCGCACAAGGCGTCGTGGGTGTCGCTCAAGCCCGTCACCGGCCGCCAGCACCAGCTGCGCGCACACATGGCGCTGATCGGCAATCCGATCGTCGGCGACAACAAGTACGAGGGCGACAAGGTGCTGGCCGACAGCGGCATCGAGCCCAAGCTGCACCTGCACGCACGTCGCCTCGTCATTCCCCACCCTGCCGGGGGCAACATCGACGTCGACGGCGCCGCTGCCTGACGCACATGCGCAAGGCGTGGGAGCTGCTGGGGCTGGATGCAAATCGGTTCGATGCGGATACGGGCGGGTAGGGGTCCCTCAATCTCACTCGTCATCCCGGAAGTTCGCGCCCTCGGCTCGGAGGCCGGGGCAGGCAGCAAATATCCGGGACCCAGCCGCTCACTGCACACGGCACGCGACGGTCCTGGCTCTGCGCAATCGCGCTGTGGTGCGATTGCTTCGGCCGATGACAGGTTGAAGCGAGCGGCGCTAAACGTCACCCTCAGCTCTTCAAACCAGGCGCACGGCGGTGCGGAAGGCCTTCGAGCGTGTGGGCAACCTCGCGCGGGCCGTGCGTCGCCGAGCACCAGGCCGCCCGGCGCGCCCATGATGTCGACGCCGTTGGCGAGCAGGGCGACGCGCAGGCGATAGGCGAGATCGGGATTGCGCGCGCCCTTGAGGCCCTTGAAGCCGAGCTTGCGCGCGTCGAAGCGTGGCCGGATCGATCGGCAGCCGGCTGGGGTTCTGGAAGATCAGGAAGGACGAGGCCTCGCCGTAGACGCCCCAGGGGATCTGCTCCTCGACCAGGATGCGGCGCATCCCGTCGCGGATCTCCTCGGCCGTGCGCTCGGCCCTCGGCGCACGCGTCCTCCGCTCTCGACGATGGAGAGCGTGGCGACGGCGGCCGCCGCAGCACAGCGGGTTGGCGTTGAAGGTGCCCTGATGGCCGATCTTCTCGCGCTTGGCCGACTTGGCGGCCGCGGCGTCCAGCTGGTCCATGATCTCGGCGCGGCCGGCGACCGCGCCGCCGGGCAGGCCCGCCGGCGACGATCTTGGCCAGCACGCACATGTCGGGCGTGATGCCGTAAGCGCGCCTGCGCGCCGCCGCGCGACCAGCGGAAGCCCGTGATCACCTCGTCGAAGATCAGACTACGCCATGCTTGCGCGTGAGCTCGCGCATCTCGGCGATGAAAGCCCTCGGGAAGCGGCACCTGGCCCCACGAGGCGCCCGACGGCTCGAGGATGACGGCGGCCACGTCGTCGCGCGCCTGCGAGCGTGGCGGCGACGCGGCCTGCGTCGTCGGCCGGCAGCAGGACGGTCTGCTCGACGAGGCCGGCCGGAATGCCCGCCGGCACGCCGCCCTCGAAGTGCGACATGGCGCCCGCCGCCACGCCGTCGTGCCAGCCGTGGAAGTGGCCGACGAAGCGGATCACCTTCGGCTTGCCTGTAAAGGCGCGGGCGAGCCGCAGCGCCAGATGCGAGGCCTCGGTGCCCGAGCGCGGTGAAGCGCACGCGCTCGGCGCAGGGGATCAGGCGATTGACGAGCTCGGCCCATCGCACCTCCAGCTCGTGCGAGGCGCCCCAATGCGTGCCGAGCTTCACCTGGCGCTCGATCGCCTCCACCACGGCCGGATGGCCGTGGCCGAGCAGCAGCGCGCCGTGGCCGCCGAAGTAGTCGACGTATTCGTTGCCGTCGACGTCCCACTTGCGGGGGCCGGACGCACGGGCGGCGTAGATCGGATAGGGCAGCAGGGTGCGGCTGTCGTGCGTCAGGCCGGCGGGGATCACCTTGCGGGCGCGCGCGTAGAGCTCGGCCGAGCGCCGCGTGCGGCGCCCGATACTCGGCCTCGATCCTCGAGTTCGTTCGCGTCTGCGACATGCCTGTCCTCTCCATGGGGTGTCGAAGGCCGATACGGGGCGCATGATAGGCATGGGCGGCGCTTGGTCCAAATGCCCCGCGGGCTGGGGTCCACGTCCGCGGCCGGGCCGGCGAGTTGTGCGCCATCCTTAGGCACGCACTTGTCCGGCTTGGTCAAACCGGCATCATTTCGGCGCTGCCGACCACGCGCGCCGCCGGCAAGGTGCGATCCCAACAGCGCCACGTTGCAGCCCGCCGAGAGAGATGGGACTATGCCACAGCGAAAGGGGAGAATGCCATGTCCTACCGCGTTGCACTGAGCCTTCTGCCTGAGCGCCGCGCTTTCCACCGCGGCCGCTGCCCAGGACCTGCCGAAGACCAGCGTCAAGGTCATCGGCCTCAACAGCCCGACGCCGGTCTCGATCTACGACGAGGTGCCGTTCTGGCGCAAAACCATCCCCGAGGCATCGAAGGGCGCGATCACCGCCGACATCACGCCGCTCGATCAGATGAGCATCGACGACAAGACGATGCTGCGTCTGCTGAAGCTCGGCGTGATGGACTTCGCCGGCATGGACATCTCCAAGATGGCCGGCGACGACCCGCGCTTCGAGGCCTGCGATCTCGCCGGCCTGACGCTCGATCCCGACAAGGCGCGCGCCGCCTGCAACGCCTATCGCGACGTCATCGACCGCCAGATGCAGAAGAACTGGAACGCCAAGCTGCTCGGCGTTCGGCGGCAACACGCCGCAGGTGTTCTGGTGCCGCGAGGTGGTCAGCGGGCTCGACGGCTTCAAGGGCAAGAAGGTGCGCGTGTTCAACAACACGATGCGCGACTTCCTCGGCGGCGTCGGCGCGACCGCGGTCAGCATGGCCTTCGCCGAAGTGGTGCCGGCGCTCAGTGCCGGCGTGGTGGATTGCGGCGTCACGGGCAGCCTGTCGGGCAACACCGCCGGCTGGGCCGAGGTGACGAAGTCGATCTACCCGATGTCGCTCGGCTGGAGCATCAACGTGCTGGCCGTCAACCTCGACACCTGGAAACGGCTCGATCCCGAAGGTGCAGGCCTTCATGCTCGAGCAGGTGAAGGCCTACGAGGACAAGATGTGGGCGACGATCAAGACCACCACGGGCGAGGCGGAGAACTGCAACACCGGCAAGCAGCCCTGCACCATGGGCAAGCTCGCCAAGTCCACCATCGTGGCGGTGAAGCCCGAAGAGGCCGAGACGCACAAGAAGCTGGTCGAGGGCGCCGTGCTCGCCGGCTGGGCCAAGCGCTGCGGCGCCGAATGCGCCAAGGAGTGGAACGAGACCGTCGGCAAGGCGCTCGGGCTGAAGGCGCCGACGCCGTAGGCGCTTTCCGGCGCTCCGCTCCTGCGGGGAGCGGTTGCCGCGAAACTGCAGTTGGGGGGCTGATGGGGCGCTTGCAGGCTATCGCCGAAGGCATATCCCGTGTCGGCGCGATCATCGGCGGAGCGATGCTGCTGATCGCGTCGCTGGTCATCTGCGTCGACATCACATTGCGCTATACGATCTCGAAGACGCTCGGCGGCGCCGATGAGCTGTCGGGCTATGCCCTTGCCATCTCCAGCGCCTGGGGCTTTTCCGCGGCGCTGCTCGAGCCGCTCGCACATCCGCATCGATACGGCTGTACGTGCGCGTGAGGACCCGTGTCAGGGCCGCGCTCGATCTCCTCAGCCTCGTCACGTTCGGGTCCTTCATCGCGCTCATCACCTGGCACGCGTGGGGCGTGGTGCGGCAGTCCTGGGTGTCCGGCTCGCGGTCTCTCTCGGAGCTCGAGACGCCCTGTGATCATCCCGCAGGCGCTGTGGTTCGCGGGCCTGGTCTTCTTCGTCTTGGTTGCGCTGCTGCTGCTCGCCTCGCTCGTTGCACGCCGTTGCTGACGGGCGATCTGCCCAAGCTGTTCGAGCTGATCGGCTCGAAATCCGCCGTGGCCGAGGCCGAGGAGGAGGTGCGGGCCACCGAGCGGGCCATGAACGAAGGCGGCGGCAACAATGACGGCGGCAATCTCGCTCATCGTGCTGCTTGTAATACTCGGCAGCTCGATTGCGGTCGCAGCCGGCATGGGGCTGACGGGCGTCATCCTCAACCAGCTCTTCTCGCCGATGCCGCTCACACGCGTCACGGGCGAGCTCACCTGGTCGACGACGACCAATTTCATTCTCACCGCCATACCCTTCTACATCATGTTCGGCGAGATCCTGCTGCGCAGCGGAATTGCCGGGCGCATGTACACCGCCCTGGTGCCATGGCTCTCCTGGCTGCCGGGCGGACTGATGCATTCCAACGTCGCCGCGTGCGCGCTGTTCGGCTCCGTTTCGGGATCGAGCGTCGCGACGGCGGCGACGATCGGCGTCGTCGCCATGGGCGAGATCGACAAGCACAAATACAACGAGCCGCTCTTCCTCGGCACGCTGGCGGCGGGCGGAACGCTCGGCATCCTCATCCCGCCCTCGATCAACATGATCATCTACGGCGTGATGACCGATACGTCCGTGCCGAAGCTCTATCTTGCCGGATTCATTCCCGGGCTTCATCCTTACGGTGTTCTTCAGCCTGACTGTGCTGATCGCGCTGCATCTGGAAGCCGCACTGGGGCGGAGACAAGATCGAGATCAATTGGCGGGAGGGGATTCCTGCTGTTGCCCGATCTGCCGCCGCCGCTGGCCCTGCTCATGATCGTCATCGGCGCCATCTTCTTCGGCGTTGCCACCGCCACGGAAGCGGCCGCCGTCGGGATCGTCGGCGCGCTGGCGATCACGGCCTGGCGCCGGCGGCTCACGCTCGCCATGCTGCGCGACGTGTGCGAAGCGACGGTGCGCGACGACCGCGATGGTGGTCGCGATCCTGGTCGGCGCGTTCTTCCTGAACATCGTCATCCAGGCGATCGGGCTGACCCAGCAGCTGAGCAAGCTGATCACGGCCTATCAGCTGACGCCGGTCCAGGTCCTCACGCGCGGTGATCGTGCTCTATCTCAGTGCTCGGCACGTTCATGGAGGAGCTGTCGATGATGATCTCGACCATCCCGATCACCACGCCGCTGATGGTGCAGGCGGGCTACGATCTGGTCTGGTACGGCATCCTCATCGTGCTGCTGATCCAGAACCGCGATGATATCGCCGCCCTTCGGCATCAACCTGTTCGTCATCATCCACGGCATCCGCGGCCGCGGCACACTTTCCGACGTCGAGAAGGGCTCGGCGCCGTCCGTGATCTCGCTGCCGCTGATGATCATTCTGATCTGTATCTTTCCCGAGATCGTGATGGTGCTGCCAGCGCATCTTCGGTTGAGCTGCGGGCTTCTCCTCCTCCCCATTCTTCTTCAGAATGGGGAGAGGGCCGGGGCGAGGGCGCCGCTCGCTCCGGCGCTTGTCGCCGCCTCGCTCTAACCCCTCCCCGCGGAAGAGCGGGAGAGGGGATCACGCATCACCCAGCCTGATGACGACGCCCAGCCGGCGTCGAGTCGGCGGCGGCGCGGGATGACGCAGGTCGCATCGTATTCCTCGACGATGACCGGTCCCGACCGGCTCGTCGCCAGCTCGGAGCGCTTGAGGACGGGCGTGTCGATCCAGCCATGCGCAGCGCCGAAATAGGCGCGCGCGCGCAGGTCCTGGGTCGCTCTCCGGCGCGGCTCTGACACCACGTGCCTGCGGCACGCTCGGAACTCGCGCAGGCCCTCAGCCGACGACCTGGATCGACACCAGCTCGACCGGCTCCGTCCGGCACCGGCGCGGTGACCGTAGGTCCTCTCGTGCTCGCGCCCGAAGGCCTCCTCCAGATGCGCGACCATGGCAGCGTCGATCGGGCCATCCGGCACCGGGCACCACGAGATCGAAGCTCTGCCCCTTGTAGTGCAGCGCCGCCGAGCGCAGCAGCCGGGCGTCGCGTGCCGGCAAAGCCCTCGTCCGCGAGCTGGGCGGCCGCCTGCCGCGCCAGCTCGGCCCAGGCGCGCGTCGATCTCGCCGAGGTCGGCCTGCCGCAGCAGCCGGCGGAACGTGCGCGAGTAGTGGTGCTCGACGTCGGCATAGAGCAGCCCGAAGGACGAGAACAGGCCGGGCGCCGGCGGCACGATCACGCGGCCGATGCCGAGCGACGCCGCCATGCCGCAGGCGAACAGCGGGCCGTTGCCGCCGAAGGCGAAGAGCGCGAACTCGCGCGGGATCGCGGCCGCGCTCGGTCGACACCGCCTTGATGGCGCGGATCATGTTGGAGGCGGCGATCTGGTGCGCGCCGTAGGCCGCCGCCTCGATGGCTCATGCCCAGCGGCTCGGCGATGCTGGCCGCGAAGGTCGGCGCGGGCCTTCTCGGCATTGAGCTTCAAGCGCGCCGCCGACGAGATGCGCTGGGTTCAGGTAGGCCGAGGATCACGCTGGCGTCGGTCACCGTCGGCACCGTGCCGCCGGCGTCGTAGCACACGGCCCGGGCGCGGCTCCGGCACTCTGCGGTCCCACCTGCAGGGCGCCGCCGGCATCGATCCAGACGTGCGAGCCGCCGCCGGCGCCCGACCTCGGCCAGGTCGATGGCCGGAACCTTGCAGCGTGTAGCCGGCACCCGTCAGCAGCCGCGATCCGACCATGATGCCGGCGCCGACGGCATACTCGTGCGCGCGCATGACCTGGCCGTCCTCGACCATCGACGCCTTGGCGGTCGTGCCGCCCATGTCGAAGGTGATGATCTTGTCGAGGCCGGCCGCGAGCGCCAGCGCCTGGGCGCCGACGACGCCGCCGGCGCGGGCCCGACTCTGATGATGTTCATGGGGCCGCTCGGCGGCGGCCTGTGTCGGTCGTGAGCCCGCCGTTCGACTGCATCGAGCAGCAGCCGCGCCGGGATGTGCGCGGCGTCGAGACGCTGGCGCATGGCCGGCGAGATAGGTGGCCACGATCGGCATGACGTAGGCGTTGATGACGGTGGTCGAGGTGCGCTCGTATTCCTTGATCTCCGGCAGCACCTCGTAGGAGATGCACACGGGAAGGTCCGGCGCCTTGCGCCGCACGATGTCCTTGATCATCAGCTCGTGCGCCGGATTGGCGAACGAGTTGATGAGGCAGACGGCGATCGCCTCGACCTTCTCGGCCAGCAGCGCATCGACCTGCGCTCGCGGCATCGGCCGGATCGAGCGCGCGCTCGACGCGGCCTTGTGGCATCGACGCGCCTCGTCGACCACCCGGCGCAGATAGCGCTCGACCAGCGGCGGCGGCTTCTCCAGGCGATGTCGTAGAGGCGCGGCATGCGCAGCGTGCGGATCTCCAGCACGTCGCGGAAGCCCTTGGTGGTGATGAGGCCGACGCTGGCGCCCTTGTGCTCGAGGATGGCGTTGGAGGCGACCGTCGTGCCGTGGCGGATCTCCTCCGATGACGGCGGCGGCAATCCGGTTTCCTGCAGAACCTGCCCCAAGCCCTCGACGATGGCGCGGCGCATAGTTGTCGACGCTGGAGGAGATCTTCTGCGTGTGGACGGTGCCGTCCGATCCGAGCAGCACGATGTCGGTGAACGTGCCGCCGATGTCGACGCCGACGCGGTAGGTGGTCTTGCCGGCCATGCGCGCCTACTCTGCCGCGCGCCGCAGAGCAGCGGGTCGTGCCACTGGCACCTTGGGCACCTGGCGCCAGCCGCGGCGCTCGGCGATCTCCGCGCGTCGCGCGCTCGGTCGCGGCCGCATCGACGCGTCCAGCGCTTGGCGTCGACGATCGACGCCGTAGTCGGCCACGCGCCTTGGCGGGCGACAGCGAACTCGTTGCGCACGTCCTTCAGCACGGCAGCCGGATCGCGCTCCAGCGGATCGCCCCAGCCGCCGCCGCCGGCCATGGACGTGGCGGAACACGTCGCCGCGCTTGATCTGTCATGGTCAGCTTGCGAGCGGCAGTGCCGGTTCTCGCTGTCCGGGTTCAGGTAGTTCTCCGACGGCGGCGCCGGGCTGCCGCCGTAGAGGCCGAACGGCCGGTGCGTCGCGCCGGTCGGAGCGCACCTGCAGCATCGCCTTCGTCTCGTTGAGGAACGGTAGTCGCGCTGGAACGGCACGCCGCCGCGATACTTGCCGGCGCCCGGCCTTGTCGGCCACGAACTCGTAGGCGAGCACTGAGATCGGCTGCTCGGCCTCGGTCACCTCGACCGAGTGCGACGGCCATGTTGGCGAACATGTGCGAGTTGCCGTCGAGGCCGTCGGCCCAGGGCCTGCGCCCCAGGCGCCGCAGGTGAAGTCGACATAGACGAACGGCTTGCGGTCCGCGTCGTAGCCGCCGATGGAGATGCCGGTGTTGCCGCCGTCGCCCGCGGCCTTGACCTTGTCGGGCAGCATCATGGCGAGCGCGCCGAACATGCAGTCGACCATGCGGAAGCCGGTCAGCCCGCGCGCGGCGCAGGCGGCCGGCAGCACGCCGTTGCCGACGGTGCCCGGCGGGCAGATCACCTCGATGCGCGCGGAACACGCCCTCGTTGTTGGGGATGTTGCTGCGGCAGCACCGAGCGCACGCCCGTGTAGGAGGCCGGCCTTGGTGTAGGACAGCGTGTTGTTGATGGCGCCCTTGCACCTGCGGGTTGGTGCCGGTCCAGTCGACCACCATGTGGCCGCCTGTCTTGCGTGATGGTGACGAACAGGCGGATCGGCTTGCCGTAGTCGACGCCGTCGTCGTCGATCCAGTCCTCGAAGCTCCACTCGCCGTCCGGGCAGCTTCGCGCAGCGCCGCGCGCGTCAGGCGCTCGGCGTAGTCGATGGTCTCGCTGCAGGAACTGCTTGGTCTGCTGCAGGCCCGTAGCGCGCCACCAGCTCGGCGAACTGCTGTCTCGGCGATGTGGCAGGCGGCGAGCTGGGCGCGCAGGTCGCCGAACACCTGCACCGGCAGGCGCACGTTCTTCTCGATGAACGTCATGATGGTCTTGTTGAGCTTGCCCGCCGTCGTAGAGCTTCATCGGCGCGATGCGCAGGCCCTCGGCGTAGATCTCGGTGGAGTCGGAGGCATTCGAGCCGGCGACGCGGCCGCCGACGTCGGTGTGGTGGCAGACCGTGCAGGCGAACGCGAGCCGCTCGCCCTCGTGATAGAGCGGCTTCATGACGAAGATGTCGGGCAGGTGCATGCCGCCGTCGAACGGGATCGTTCATGATGAAGACGTCGCCCGGCGCCATGTCGTCGCGGAAGTGGCGCATGATCGCTTCCATGGCGGTCGGCACCGAGCCGAGATGCCCCGGCAGCGTCAGGCCCTGCGCCGCCAGCTTGCCGTCGGCGTCGGCGAAGCCGGTCGAGTAGTCCATGTTGTCCTTGAGCACGCCCGAGTAGGTGGTGCGGAAGACGGTGAGCGCCATCTCGTCATGGCAATCGAGAAGCGCGATCAGTTTCTGAATAGCTCGAAAGCGATCGGATCGTAACCCTCCGCCACTTTCGACCTTTCGGAGATCAAACCAGACGCAAATAGTCATGCCGGACAATAACATATGTCACGCGAGTACTCGCTTGCAGTAACAAGGTTGACTACAACAACCCCATCCTGATATTGCAGGCAGCGCGGTGCTTCCTGGAAGATTGGCGCTCAACGATGAGTGGTATCCTGCTCCTTCGAGACTGGCCCTGCGGGCCTCCTCAGGGTGAGGGGGCACCGTGCCGGCATTCTGTGAAAGCTGGTGCTAGTCGACCGCGCGAATGCCGGCGCGGCGGATCACCTCGCCCCAGCGCACGGCCTCCGACTTGATCTTGGCATCGAGTTCTTCCGGGCGAGCTGGGATCGACCGAAAGGCTGAGCTCAGCGAAGCGCCGTTGAAGATCGGGCGTCGGCGAGCGCCTTCAGCACCTCGGCGTTGAGCCGCTGCACGATCTCGCGCGGCGTCGTGGCGGGCGCAGTGAGGCCGAACCACGTCTCGACGTCGGACTCCTTGCACGCCCGACTCGGCGAGTGTCGGAACGTCGGGCAGGCCCGGCGCACGTTTGGGCGAGGTGACGGCAAGCGCCCGAAGCGCGCCCGACTTCACCTGGCCGGTCACCACCGAGACGTTGGCGAACACCAGCGGCAACTGGCTCGGCCAGCACGTCGGCGATCGCCGGTGCCTCGCCGCGGTAGGAGACGTGGGTCATGCGGATGCCGGCACTGAACAGGAACAGCTCGGCCGCCATGTGCGGCGTCGTCGCCGACGCCGCCCGAGCGCGAAGTGATCGCGCCCGGCCGAGCCTTGGCCATGTCGATCAGCTCCTGCAGCGACTTGGCGGCGAACTGACGGGTTGGCGACCAGCACCAGTGGCGAGGCGCCGAGCATGGCCGACACCCGCGACGTCACGCTGGGCGTCGAAGGTCGCCGACTTGTAGAGTATCGGCGCCACGGCGTAGGTCGTCTGCGCGGCCACCATCAGAGTGGTGCCGTCGGGCGGCGCCTTGGCCAGCAGGTCGGCGGCGATCAGGCCGCTCGCGCCGGTCGCGATTGTCGACCAGCACGGGCCCGAGCGGTCCTTCCGACAGTTTCTGCTGCCAGGATGCGGGCAATCACGTCGCGTTGCTGCCGCCGGCGGCGAACGCCCACCAGGATACGGATCGGACGGGCGGGCAGTGGCGACGCTCTGCGCAACGCCGGGCAACGGGTCAAGGCCGAGGCCGGCCATGATGGTCGTTGCCTGGACGAGCAGGCGCCGGCGGGATCTTTGACCATGAAGTCGCTCCGTGAATGCGCGGACCGCGCAGTGTCAACCTGGAATGGGGCGGACTTGACGCTTTGCGTGCCGGCGACATATAGACGGCTGGGAATATAGTCGAGGAAATATATGACACCGGCACCCAGGAGACGCTCGACCTCGTCCTCGCAGCCCTTGCCGATCCGACGCGGCGGGCGATCTCTGGCGCGGCTCGCCGCCGGCGAGGCCACCGGTGAACGAACTGGTGGCGCCGTCCGATCTCAGCCAGCCCACCATCTCCAAGCACCTGAAGGTGCTCGAGCATGCCGGGCTCGTCTCGCGCGGCCGCGCCGCCCAGTTCCGCCCGGTGCGCCTCGAGGCGGCGCTGCTCGCCGGAGCCGCCCAGTGGCTCGGCGACTACCGCCGCTTCTGGACGGAGAGCCTCGATCGGCTCGACACATATGTGAAGGAACTCAAGCGCAAGGAGGGACGTCGTGTCAGCAAACGCAAGCAGCGGTGAAGCCATCGCCGATCGCGAAGTCGTCATCACCCGCACCTACGACGCTGCCGGCGCGTCTTGTTGTTCGAGGCGTGGAGCAAGCCGGAGCATCTCATGAAGTGGTTCGGCCCGGTCGGCTGGCCGCTGACACTGTGCGAGGTCGACTTCCGCAAGGGTGGGCGTTTTCGCTTCGCCATGACGGGCCCGAGCGGCGAGCAGAACCAGCCGTTCGGCGGCGAATATCTCGAAATTGTGCCGAACCGGAAGATCGTCTTCGACAACGCGTTCGAAGCGCCCGGTTCTGAAAAAAATGATCATGACCATCACCTTCGACGAGAAGGGCGGTGAAGACGCCGCTGACCTACCATACGCTGTTCGCGCCTCGGCGGCCACGAGGGAGAGTATGTCGGCATGGGCTTCGCGAGAGGCGCCGGGTCGGGCCTCGACCAGCTCGCGGCTGTGGTGGCAGCCATGAAGATGGTGTGAGACACTGCTGCTGGTTGTTGCGCTCGCCACCGCGCTGGCTCTGGTGAGCGTGGGCGGCGGTCTTTACGAGTTCTGGTGGTCGATCCGTTCTGGCCCAAGCGCCCGGATCTCATCCAGCCGTCGCGCGGCGGCATTCCCGCAGGCGGTTCTGGATTGCCGCCCATGTCGCCTTCGAGGTCCTGCTGATCGCCTCGCTGGTGTGGGCTTGGTCCCAACCTGCGGTGCGCTCTGTCGTGCTGGGTGGCACTGGCGAGCCACGCCATCATGCGCCTCTGGTCGGCGCTCGACTTCATCCCCAAGGCGCTCGCCTTCGAGCGCGCCGAACCGGGGACGGTGAGCGAGGCGGCGGCGCGGGCCTGGACGCGACGCAGCCGCGCTGCGCCTGCCGCTCGACCTTGTGACCTGCGGCGCCATGTTGTGGGCGCTGGTGGCGGCCGCGCGGCTGGCCTAGCCCAGCGGCCAAACCATTCAGATCATTGCCGGATTTCCCCTCGACCCGAGGGTTGACGGGAACGGTCCGAGGTCCCTATTTTCCGCCCGCATTCGGAATTCCCCCGGCTCGGCCGGGGCTTTTTGTTGAGAAGAACCATGAAGATCCGCCATTCGCTCAAGTCCGTGAAGGCCGCGCCACAAGGACAGCCGCATCGTGCGCCGCAAGGGCCGCGTCTACGTCATCAACAAGACCAACCCGCGCTTCAAGGCCCGCCAGGGCTGACTCAGCGTCCGGGACGGACGTTCTGGACCAATAGGGGCGGCGGAGGCCTCGGCTTCCGCCGCTTTTCATTTGGCGTATGAGCGAAGCATGCAGATGCCGCCGCTCGATCCCGCTATCCTGCGCCCGCCGGTCCGAGATCGTGGCCGCGCTGCGCGCCATCGTGCCGGGCGAGGGCGTGATCGACGACGACTCGACGGCATGCGTCCCTACGAATGCGACGCGCTGTCGGCCTACCGCCAGATGCCGCTGGTCGTCGGTGCTGCCCGAGACCGTGGCCCAGGTCTCTGCCATCCTGCGCTACTGCCAGGACAACAAGGTCAAGGTCGTGCCGCGCGGCGCCGGCACCTCGCTGTCGGGCGGCTCCATGCCGGTGGGCGACGCCATCCTGCTGGGCCTCGGCAAGTTCAACCGCGTGCTCGAGATCGACTACGCCAACCGCTGCGCCCGCGTGCAGCCCGGCGTCACCAACCTCGGCATCTCCAGCCGCGGTCGAGCACGAGGGCTTCTATTACGCCGCCCGACCCCAGCTCGCAGATCGCCTGCTCGATCGGCGGCAACGTGGCGGAGAATTCCGGCGGCGTGCACTGCCTGAAATACGGCCTCACCACCAACAACCTGTTAGGCATCGAGATGGTGCTGATGACGGCGAGGTCGTGCGGCTGGGCGGCAAGCACCTCGATTCCGAAGGCTACGACCTGATGGGGCTGATGACCGGTTCCGAGGGCCTTTTGGGCGTCGTCACCGAGGTGACGGTGCGGTTGCTGCGCAAGCCCTCGACGGCGCGAGCCATGCTGCTGGGCTTCCCGACCGAGGCCGGCGCCGCCGACTGCGTCGCCGCCGTCATCGCTTCCGGCATCATCCCCGCCGGCATGGAGATGATGGACAAGGACGCCGTGAAGTGCGCCGAGGCCTATGTCGGCGCCGGCTACCCGATGGATGTCGAGGGCCTGCTGATCGTCGAGCTCGATGGCCCGCAGGTCGAGGTCGATCACCTGGTCGGCCCGGGTCGAGGAGATCGCCAAGGAGCGCGGCGCCACGACCTGCCGGGTGAGCCGCGACGAGCAGGAGCGCGTGCTGTTCTGGGCCGGCCACAAGGCTGTTCCCCGCCGTCGGCCAGATCACGCCCGACTATATGTGCCTCGACGGCTCGGTGCCGCGCGGCCGGCTGGTCGAGGTTCTGGCCGAGATGCGCAAGATGTCGAAGACGTACGGGCTGCGCGTGGTCAACGTCTTCCATGCCGGCGACGGCAACTCTCCACCCGCTGATCCTGTTCGACGCCAACGACCCGAGCGAGCTCCGCCGCGCCGAGGAATTCGGCGCCGATATCCTGCGGCTCTGCGTGCGCGTCGGCGGCGTGCTGACCGGCGAGCACGGCGTCGGCATCGAGAAGCGCGACCTGATGGGCGAGCAGTTCACCGAGATCGATCTCGACCAGCAGATGCGCGTGAAATGCGCCTTCGATCCCGACCACCTGCTCAATCCCGGCAAGGTGTTCCCCTAGCTCAGGCGCTGCGCCGAGCTCGGCCGCGTGGTGGTGCATCACAACAAGCTGCCGTTTCCCGACATTCCACGGTTCTAGAGTCATGGCGGGCACGATCAAGCCGCGCGACTCAAAGGAGCTGCGGCAGGCGGTGGAATGGGCGCTGGCCGACAACGTCACGCTCGACGTGCGCGGGCAGGGCAGCAAGCTCGCGCTGGGCAAACCCGATGCACTGCGATCAGGTGCTCGACCTCTCGGGCATCGCCGGCGTCGTCGACTACGCGCCCGGAGGAGCTGGTGGTCACCCTGCGCGCCGGCACGCCGCTACGCGACGTCGAGGCACTGTTGGCGCAGCGCAACCAGATGCTGGCCTTCGAGCCGCCCGATCTCGGCCCGCTGCTGGGCCTGGAAGCGGGGCGGGGCACGCTGGTTGGCGCGCGTGATGGGCAACCTCGCGGGCTCGCGCCGAGTGTCGGCGGGTGCCGCGCGCGATCACCTGCTGGGCTTCAGCGGCGTCAACGGCCGCGGCGAGGCCTTCAAGTCGGGCGGCCGGGTGATGAAGAACGTCACCGGCTACGACCTCTCCAAGCTTCTGGCCGGCTCATGGGGAACGCTCGCCGATCCTCGATGAGGTCTCGGTGAAAGTCCTGCCGGCGCCTGACCAGACGCGCACGCTGATGCTGCTCGGCCTCGTCGGACGAAGCGGCGGTGAAGGCGATGTGCGCCGCCATGGGCAGCCCGCACGATGTCTCCGGTGCGGCTCACGTCAGCGATCGGACCGCCCTGCGGATCGAAGGCGTGGCGCCGTCGGTCGAGGCGCGGCTGAAGGGCCTGCGCGAGCTGCTGGTGGCGTCGGGCGCGAAGATGGAGGAACTCGGCACGCTCGAAAGCCGCGCCTTCTGGCGCGAGGTGCGCGACGTGGTGCCACTCAAGGCAGCGCGCGACGCCATCGTGTGGAAGATCTCCTGCCCGCCGACCGAAGGCCCCGGCATCGTCGCCCGCATCAAGGCCCAGCGTCCCTCTGCCGAGGCCTTCTACGACTGGTCGGGCGGCCTGATCTGGCTTGCCTTGCCGACAAGCGCACGATGCCGACCACGACGATCGTGCGCGGTGCGCTCGGCCCTGCCGGCGGCCATGCGACCTCGATTCGCGCGCCGGAGGCCGTTCGTGTCGGCGCTCCGGTGTTCCATCCGCAGCCGGCGGCGCTCGCCGCGCTCGCCAGTCGCGTGAAGGAAAGCTTCGATCCCAAGCGCCTCTTCAATCCTGGCCGCATGGGTTAGCGATGCAGACCAACTTCACCCTGGCCCAGCTGGCCGATCCCGAGACAGCGCGCAGCGAGCAGATCCTGCGCAAGTGCGTGCATTGCGGCTTCTGCACGGCGACCTGCCCGACCTTCGTGCTGCTGGGCGACGAGCGCGACAGCCCGCGCGGGCGCATCTATTTCATCAAGGCGATGCTGGAGGGCGATCGCGCGCCGACCGAGTCCGAGGTCAGGCATGTCGACCGTTGTCTCTCCTGCCTCTCCTGCATGACGACCTGCCCGTCGGGCGTGAACTACATGCATCTGGTCGATCACGGCCGGCATCACATCGAGACGCGCTACACGCGCGCGCTGCCCGACCGCTTGCTGCGCGGCGTGCTTGCCTGGCTGATGCCGCGGCCTGCGCTGTTCCGCTGGGCCATGGTGCTGGGCCGGCTCGCCAAGCCGCTTGGCGGCGATGCTGCCGGCGCGCAAGCGGCGATCCCGGCGGCGCCACCTTCCTGCGCCGGCTGAGGGCGATGCTCGAGGCGGTGCCGGACCGGCTGGCCGGATCGTCGCCGGTCGACCGGCCGCAGACTTTCCGGCCGCCGGTCTGCGGCGCAAGCGCGTGGCGCTGATGCCGGGCTGCGGCCAGCAGGTGCTGGCGCCCGAGGTCAACGAGGCGACGGTGCGGCTGCTGACGCGCCACGACATCGAGGTGGTGAACGTCGCGGGCTCCGGCTGCTGCGGCTCCTCGGTGCATGCATGTCGGCCGCAAGCGAGCGAGGCGATGGCGCTCGCCAAGCGCAACATCGAGGCCTGGCTGCGCGAGATCGACGGCGCCGGTCTCGATGCCATCGTCATCAACGCCTCGGGCTGCGGCACCACGGTGAAGGACTACGGCCACATGCTGGCCGACGATCCGGTGTGGCAGGACAGGGCCGCAGCAGGTGGCGGGCCTCGCCAAGGATGTCAGCGAGGTCATGCTCGATGTCGGTCTCGCGAACGTGACCGCGCGGCCGCTCACCGTGGCGTATCATTCGGCCTGTTCGATGCAGCACGGCCAGAAGGTGATCGAGCAACCCAAGAAGCTGCTCCGCGACGCGGGCTTCATCGTCAAGGACGTGCCCGAGGGCCACATCTGCTGCGGCTGGGCCGGCACCTACCAGCTGCTGCAGCCCGAGCTGTCGCGCCGCCTGCGCGATCGCAAGGTCGCCAACATCGCGAGCGTCCGGCCCGACATCATCGCCGCCGGCAATTTCGGCTGCATCGGCAATATTGCGGCGGCACTGGCATTCCGATTGCACATACCGTCGAGCTGCTCGATTGGGCGACCGGCGGACCCAAGCCGGCGGCCCTGCCATAGGGACGCCATGACCGTCCTTCGCGCTTGCCTTGCCGCACTCCTCGGCGTGATGCTGGGGATCGAACGCGCTCGGCACAAAACGGCGGGAGCAGCACCATGCTCGACACCTTGTTTGCCAAACTACAGACCGCGACCGATCCGATGGCGATCCAGTCCCTGGAAGCGGCGATCTGGGAGCAGTGGACCATGGTCCCCGAGCCCAGGCAGCGCGAGCTGATGATGCGCGGCATCGCCGAGATGCAGCAGCACCGAGCTCGAAAGTCTCGGTCGACACCTTCACCAGGCTGATCGAGATCGCGCCCGATCTTTCCGAGGCGTGGAACAAGCGGGCGACGGCCTATTGGCTGCTCGGCAACTTTCACGGCCTCGCTGTCCGACATCTGCGAGACCGTGAAGCGCGAGCCGCGCCATTTCGGCGCCTATTCGGGTCTCGGCATGATCCGCGCGGAAATGGGCGAGTATCCGCGCGCCGTCGCGGCCTTCGAGCTGGCGCGCAAGTACAATCCCCACATCATCGGAATCGACGACGAAATCGACCGCCTGAAGGCGATGGGCGGCGACGAGCCATCCGATCCGCTGGGCTGCGGCCAGCGCACGGCCGGTCGCTAGGCAGCGCCGGCCGGTTGCAGTCCTTGCCGCGCCGCATGGCGCGCAGGCAAAGTTCCGTCACGTTTCAACTCGGGAGTGGGTCAATGGCCACGTTGTATGTCGGCGGTCGTCTGTTCGACGGCGAGAAGGTGCAGGACGGGCACGCGGTGCTGGAGGAGGGCGGCAAGGTCAAGCGCGTCGCGCCGGCCGGGAGTTCGCGGGCTTCGCCGGCGAGAAGGTCGACACCGCGGGCGGCACGCTGATCCCGGGCATGATCGACTGCCACGTCCATTCGCTGTCCGGCGCCGAAGGCAATCCCGGCGCGGCGCAGGATCGCATGAGCGCCGCCCAGCTCGCGGTGCGCGGCATGGAGCTGATGCGCAGACACGCTGGAAGGCGGCATCACCGCCGTGCGCGACTGCGGCGGCAAGGACTATATCGAATTCGCCATCCGCGACGCGCTTCAACGCCGGCCGCTTCCTCGGACCGACCATGCGCTGCGCCGGCCGCATGATCTGCATGACCGGCGGCCACGGCAACCGCACCGGCAGCGTCGCCGATGGCGCCGACGAAGTGGTGAAGGCGGTGCGCGAGCAGGTCCATGCCGGCTCCGACCTGGTCAAGATCATGGCGACCGGCGGCGTCATGACGCCGGGCGTCAATCCCGAGGATGCGCACTACTCGGCCGAGGAGATGAAGGCCGGCATCAGCGAGGCGCACCGCTTCCACAAATGCTGCGCCAGCCATGCCCAGGGCGCGCTCGGCATCCTGAACGCCGTGCGCGGCGGCATCGATTCCATCGAGCACGGCATCTTCATGACCGACGAGTGCATCACGCGAGATGAAGGAGCGCGGCGTGTGGCTGGTGCCGACGCTGGCCGCCGTGAAGAACATCCTCAAGGGCTACGACGACGGCGACCGCTCGATCCCCGACTACGTGATCGAGAAGGCGCGCCGCGTGTTCGACCGCCACATCGCCTCGATCAAGATGTACTACAAGGCGGGCGGCCGCATCGCCATGGGCACCGACGCCGGCACGCCGCACAACCGGCACGGCGAGAACGCGCGCGAGCTCGAATATATGTGCGAGATCGGCATCTCGAGCCGCGATCTGCTGTTCTTCTCGACGGCGAGCGCCGCCGACCTGATGCGGCTGGCCGACCAGGGCCGGGTCAAGGAAGGCAACAGCGCCGACTTCGTGGTGTGCGACGGCGACCCGCTGGCCGACATCAAGCGGGCCGCGCGCAAGGAGAACCATCGCCTGGTGGTGAAGCGCGGCATCGTCGCCAGGGACAACCGCGCGGCGTTCGTCCGCCAGGCCAACCGCGTCGCCGCCGAGTAGCCGGGAGGGCGTGCCGGCCGCGGGGGCAGCGTGGACGAAGTCTTCCTGATCCTGCTCGGGATCGCCTGGGCCCTCGGCACGCCCATCCTCGCCATCGTGGCGCTCGTGCGCACGTCGCGCCTGCGCTCGCAGAACGATCGGCTGAGCGGCCGATCTTGCCGGCACTCCAGGCGGCAGATGGCGGAAGGCGCGGCTTTGCCGCCGCCATTCGACGCACCGGCGGCCGAAATTGCGCCGCCGCCGCGCGCCGCCCTTCGAACCGGAGCCGGCGCCAGAACCGGCAGACCGGCCGGGACCGAGGTCACGCCGCCGCCGTTGCCGGCGGCTGTCGCCGAACCGGTACCGGTCGGCTGGGAGCAGCGCCTGGGGGCGCGCGCCTTCCTGTGGATCGGCGCGATCACCCTGGCGCTCGCGGCGGTCTTCCTCGTGCGCTACTCGATCGAGGAGGGATACCTCTCGCCCGAAGTCCGGGTGATCCTGGCGGCGCTGTTCGGCTTCGCCCTGATCGGCGGCGCCGAAAGGATGCGCACGCCGCGACGACCGGGTCGCCCAGGCGCTGGCCGCCGCCGGCGTCGCTTCGCTCTACGGCGCGCTGTTCGCGGCCGTGGCGCTCTACGAGATGATCTCCAAGGTCGCGGCAGGCGGTGGTGCCGCGGCGCTCACCGCCTTCGCCATCGGCCTGTCGCTGCGCCACGGCATCCTCGTGGCGGCGCTGGCCTTCGTCGGCGGCTTCGTCAGTCCCGCCATCATCGGCAGCGAGACGCCCAACACGCCGGTCCTGTTCGGCTACCTCCTGGCGATCGCCGCCGGGACGCTGGGCGTCATTCGCGTGCGCGGCTGGTGGCCGCTCGGCTGGGGCGTGCTCGCGGGCTCGGCGATCTGGACGGTCGATCTGGATGCTGTCCGCTGGCGGGCGGACTGCATTGGGTCGGCCTGTTCCTGGTGGCGCTGTCCGGCCTGTTCGTGTGGGCGACCTGGCGGCGCATGGGCGAGAGCGAGAACCCGCCCGCCGACGTCGCGGCCCTCGTCTGGGCGGCGCTCGGCCTCTCCGGCGTCCTGCTGGTGGCCGTCATCGTCCAGGATGATGGCCGAGCAAAACGCCGGCTGGCTGGCGCTGGCGGCGCATGGCGCGGGCCTCTATCGTGCTCGGCCGCTGGACGCCGCGCTTCCAGTACGTCGCGGCGACTGGCGCCGCCGCTGTCGATCGCGGCACTCGCCGCTGTGGTGGGGCACGCACGCGCGGCATGGGCGCGGCGTGGGATGCCGATCGCTTCGCCTGGCTCGCGATCCTGCTTGGGCGGCTTCTACGCCGCGGGCGCCTTCGCGCTCTGTGTGGAACGCGGCCCGGCCGGGATTTTGGGCGGCGCTTTCCGTCGCCGCCGCGCTCGCTCACTTTCTTCTCTGCTGGTACGTGCTGCGCGCCGTGGCGACCGGCACGCCGTGGGGCCTGATCAGCATCGGACCTTGCCGTGCCCTTCCTGGTCGGCGCCGAACGGCTGGTGCGCTGGCGCGAAACCATGACCGGCGCCACCGAGGCGCTGGGCGTCGCTGGCGGCAGGCGTGGTCTTCTTCATCGCCGCCGCCATTCCGCTCGAACTCAGCCGCGAATGGATCACCGTCGCCTACGCCATCGAATTCGCCGCGGTCGCCGGCCATCGCGGCCCGGCTCGACCTTTAGCCATGCGTCAGCTCTGCTGGCCGCTGCTCGCCGTCGTCGTCGTGCGCTTCGTGCTCAATCCCGAGGTCGCTGAGATATCCGCTGGGCGTCACGCCGATCTTCAACTGGATCCTGTGGGCCTACGGGCTTCGATCGCGGCCCTCCTGGTCGGCCTGCGCTTCCTGCGGCCGACGGGCGACGAACGGCTGGTGCGCGCGACCGAGGCGGCCGTGGCGCTGCTCGCCTTCGTGCTGGCGACCCTCGAGGTGCGCAGCGTCTTCCAACCCGGCTCCATGTTGGCGCCCGACGCGGGCTTCATGGAGCGGACGTTCTATGTGCTGGTGTGGGGCGCCTTCGCCCTTGCCGCCCTTTGGCTGGCGCGCACCCGCCGCGATCCGGTGGCCTTGTGGGCCTGGCGGGCGAGCGGCGCGCTGGCGCTGGCGACGGTCCTCGTGGTCCAGGTCTTGATCGCCAATCCGATCTTCGAGAAGGCCGATGTCGGCCGCCTGCCGATCGCCAACGGCCTGTTGCTGGCCTACGCCGTGCCGGCGGCAATGGCGGCGCTGGCGCGACGCTGGATCGACGTCGAGCCCGACCGGAACGTGGCGCTGGCCGTCGAGGCCGCCGCCTCGATCCTGGCTTTCGTCTATGTCTCGCTGGAGGTGCGCCACTTCTTCGATCCGGGCTTCGAGCGCGCCGGCTTCGGCGCTGCCGGCCTGGAGCTCTACACCTACTCCGATCGTCTGGCTGCTCTTTCGGCGTCGCCCTGCTGGCCGTGGGCTTCCTGCGTGGCGCGGCGGCGCTGCGGCACGCCGGCATGGCGCTGGTCTGCATCGTGGTCGCCAAGGTCTTCCTGATCGACATGGCCGGACTGCAAGGCCTGCTGCGCGTCTTCTCGTTCCTGGGACTGGGTGCGGCGCTGGTCGGTTTGGGTTACGCCTATCGCCGCTACGGCTTCGACGCACGGACAACGCACGCAACCATGACGCAGGATCTGTTTCCGGAAATGAGATTGTCGCTCGATGCGCTGCGCGCCCTGCAGCTCGAGCGTCTGAAGGGCGTGCTGCAGCCATGCCTACGAGCACCAGGCGCCGTACCGCGCCAAGTGCCAGGCAGCGGGCGTGCATCCCGACGATCTGGGCCATCTCGACGATCTCCAGCGCTTTCCCTTCACCGCGCAAGGCCGACCTGCGCGATGCCTATCCCTACGGCATGCTGGCCATCCCGCGCGAAAAGTGCGTGCGCATCCATGCCTCGAGCGGCACGACCGGCCGGCCGACGGTGGTCGGCTACTCGGCGCGCGACATCGACACCTGGGCCGACCTCATGGCGCGCCTCGCTCTACGCCGGGGGCGCGCGGCCGGGCGACGTCATCCACAACGCCTACGGCTACGGCCTGTTCACCGGCGGCCTCGGCGCGCATTACGGCGCCGAGCGGCTGGGCTGCACCGTGGTGCCGATGTCGGGCGGCTTCGGCGAGCGCCAGGTCCAGCTCATCCGCGAGTTCGGCGCGCGGGTCGTGCTGATGACGCCGTCCTACATGCTGGCGATCGCCGACGAGTTCGCGCGCCAGGGCGTCGATCCGCGCAGCACCGCGATGCGCGTCGGCCTGTTCGGCGCCGAGCCATGGACCGAGGGCATGCGCGCCGAGATCGAGCGGCGGCTCGGCATCGACGCCGTCGACCTCTATGGCCTGAGCGAAGTGATGGGGCCGGGCGTGGCCTGCGAGTTCGTCGAGACCAAGGACGGCCCGACGATCTGGGAGGATCATTTCTATCCCGGAGATCGTCGATCCTGAGTCAGGCCAGCTGGTGGCCGACGGCGAGCCGGGCGAGCTGGTGCTGACGTCGCTCACCAAGCAGGCGATGCCGGTCATCCGCTATCGGACGCGCGACCTCACGCGCCTGATGCCGGGATCCGTCACGGTCCTGCGGCGCATGGCCAAGATCACCGGCCGCAGCGACGACATGCTGATCGTGCGCGGCGTCAACCTGTTCCCGAGCCAGGTCGAGGAGCAGATCCTGCGCGACCAGGCGCTGAGCGGCCACTACGAGATCGAGCTCACGCGGACCGGCGCTCTCGACGATCTTCTGGTGCGCGTGGAAGCGCGGGAAGGGCTGGATAGCGGAAGCGCCGGCCGCTCGGCTGCGGCGCTGGCGCAGCGGCTGAAAGGGATGTGCGGACTTTCGGCCGAGGTCGAGATTGCCGCACCCGGCGCGGTCGAGCGCTCGATGGGCAAGGCGCGGCGGGTGATCGACAAGCGCCCGAAGAACTAGCGCGCGCTCAGCTCCAGGGACGCGCCGGCCGCCAATCTTATTTTCTCGCCTTGATCAGGCCGGGGTCGTCGGCGATCTGGCTGACCTCGGTCGAGAATTCGCGGCGAAGACGCGCTGTTGTGGGTCGACGCCTTGGCACGGCTAACGGTTGTGCTGACGATCGCTGCAAACGTCAAAACTATGGCAGCGATGACCAGGAAATCGATCCAAGTCAGCGACAGCCTGCTGTGGCGCCTGGCGATGGTCCGGGTTTTGTTGGTCGAGCTTTCCACGATCGCCTCTCAATGTGCTTCTGAGAAAGTTTACGGGGAACCTTGAAGCCCATCCCCGATCTTTCTCGGCTCGCACGCAGGCGGTGAGGTGGGGCGAAACTAAGGAATATTCATGAAAGATGAAACGAAAGGCCTTTTTGGTTTGAGGCGATCTCCGGTAGCGGCGCTGTCGGCAAAGTCGACGTGCGAACCGTCATCGTCATCGAAAGTTTCAACGGTCGCAGACATTTACGCCTGTAACGACTGAAACAATTCAAGCGACTCAAAAATCCAAAAAATTGGTTCCAATGTGTCTGTGTCAGGAATTTCCTGGACCAGCAGAGTTTCGTTCGGAGATTTCTAAAAATGCGTTCTCTGTTCTGCTGCACGCTGAAGAACGACGAGGGCGTCTCCGCAATCGAGTTCGCAATCATTTCTCCGGTCCTGATCCTGCTCATGACCGGAGTCTTCCAGTTTGGCATCGCCATGAATCAGCACTTGAATCTCACCAACGCGGTGGCCCAGGGCGCGCTGACGCTCGCGCTGAGCCGCGGCACCACGACGTCCTACACCGCTGGTGACGGCGGCGATCAATTCCCGGCCGCGCCGAACCTGGTTCCGGCGCAATACAACGATAACCGTCAGGATCAATGGTACCGCTTGCACCAGCGATGCCACCTGCTCGCAGCTGCTGGTCGCGGGTCAGCCGGCGTATCGTGAAGGCGACCTATCCCTGCAATCTGACGGTCATGGGCCACAATTACGCGCCCAGCAGCTGCACTTGAGCGCACAGACAACGCAGATGATTCAATAGTTCAATAGGAGGACAAGGATTATGAAACGCTCGCTCTCCTCCGCTCCTCGGGCTGTTCGCGACCTCTTGCGCGACCGGAAAGGCGCTACCATCATGCTGTTCGGCTTCATGGCCGCAGGATTGATCGGTACCGCCGGATTGACGGTCGATGTCGGGCAGGTCTTCGTTTCGAAAAAGAGCGTTCGACGCCGCCACCCAGTCGGCGGCGCTGGCGGGGGCCAACGCGCTCTTGGCGAACAATGCGAACCTGACCACCGTCACGGCCGCCGTCACGGCCTGGAACACCGCAAACCCGCCGTCGAAAGTCACGATCGGCAGCACCAGCGTGGCGATTTCGTGCAATACCGCGACGGCAAATCTGCCGACCTGCAACGGGACAAACCTCGAACGTCGCCACGGTGACGCAGACGGCATCGGTCACGACGCATTTCCTCAAGGCGGTGGGCTTCCCACGATCAGCACTCACGTCGACGGCGTCCGCGGCCAAGGCGGGCGGCTCGGCGATACCCTTGAACGTGATGTTCGTGCTCGACGCCACGAAGTCCATGAACGACACGGACAGCGGCTGCACGGGGGTGCCGGGCATCGCCCATCCGACCAGGTTCCAGTGCGCGATGTATTCGATCCAGAGCGTGCTGAAGAAGATGCCGACCTCGATGGACAAGGCTGGCCTGATGATCTTTCCCGGCATGGCCACGCAATACAGTCCGACCTCGCACCCGTGTCCGACCCAGCCGAACTCGACGCCGTACTACTCGACCAACATCAAATATCAGATCGGCACCACCCTGGATGCGACCTATAACAACGGTGCGGGTGCCCTGGTCAGTACATCGCCGCTCGTTCAGGCGGTGCGGCAACGCCGCGGCAACCCCAGGCTCTGACAGGATGCGTCACGGCCAAAGGCGGGCAAGGGAGCTACGCCGCGGAAGTGCTGACGAAGGCACAGGCGGCCCTGCCGGTCGTCGCCGGGACGCAGAACGTCATCATCTTCCTGAGCGACGGCGACTTCAACGCCTCGGCTTCAGCAGTTGAGCAACAAGACCGGCAAGGACACGAAGCAGTGCGACCAGGCCATCGCCGCGGCCCAGGCCGCGACGGCGGCGGGATACACGGTCTACGCCGTCGCCTATGGCGCTTCGACGAGCGGCTGCTCGTCGGGCGACACCCACAATCCCTGCACGACGATGCAGGCGATCGCCTCCGACAAGACCAGGTTCTACACGACGAGCACCGGCTGCCAGATGACCGGCTCGCCGAACGCCGTTACGACGCTGCCGTCGGCCTTCCAGTCGATCACGACGACACTGACCAAGCCGCGGCCTGCTGACGCACTAGGCACACGCCTAGACGTAGGCTATTCGCAGAATATTCGTGGCGCCCGGCGTGCCGAAGGGCACGCCGGCGGTGATCACCAGACGCTCGCCCTGCTTGGCGAGCGTTTGCTTGCGGGCGACGCGCACGGCGCGCTGGACCATGTCGGCGAAATTGTGCGCGTCCTCGGTCTGCACGGGATGGACGCCCCAGGTGAGCGTCATGCGCCGCGCCGTGTTGAGGTTGGGCGTCAGGCAAAGGATGCGCACGTCGGGCCGCTCGCGCGCCGCGCGCAGGGTGGTCGAGCCGGTGTTGGTGTAGGTGACGATGGCCGCCGCCGAGAGCGTGTGCGCGCACTGCCGCGCGGCGGCGCTGATGGCGTCGGCCGTCGTCGCCTCCGGCTCGCGGCGGCTCGCATCCATCAGGCGGCGGTAGAGCGGATCGCCCTCCACGCTCTTGATGATGCGGTCCATGATGGTGACCGCCTCGACCGGGTACTCTGCCCGATGCCGATTCGGCCGACAGCATGACGGCGTCGGCGCCGTCATAGACCGCGGTCGCCACGTCGGACGCCTCGGCCCGCGTCGGCGTCGGCGACTGGACCATCGAATCGAGCATCTGCGTCGCCACGATGGCCGGCCGGCCGGCGACGCGGCAGGCGGCGAGGATGCGCTTCTGCAACGGCGGCACCGCCTCGGGCGGCATCTCCACGCCGAGATCGCCGCGCGCCACCATGATGCCGTCGCTCTGCTCGATGATCTCGTCGAGATGCTCGATGGCCTGCGGCTTCTCGAGCTTGGCCATGACGGCGGCGCGTCCCGCCACCAGCTTCTTCGAGCTCGGCGATGTCGTGGGCGTGCTGCACGAAGGACAGCGCCACCCAGTCGACGCCCAGCGACAGGCCGTAGTCGAGATCCTTGCGGTCCTTCGGCGTCATCGGCGACAGCGGCAGGATCGAGGTTGGGCACGTTCACGCCCTTGCGGTCGCTGATCGTGCCGGCGACCTCGACGACGACGTCGATGGTCTTGGCGTCGTGCGCCACGATGCGCAGCCGCACCTTGCCGTCGTCGATCAGCAGGAGGCCGCCGGGCTCGGCTGCCTTGAAGATCTCGGGATGGGGCAGGGGAATGCGCTTGGCCGTCCCGGGCGCCGGATCGAGGTCGAAGCGCAGCTTCTGGCCGACCGTCAATTCCATCGGCCCCTTGGCGAAAGCGCCGAGCCGCAGCTTGGGCCCCTGCAGATCCATGAGGATCGCGACCGGATGCTTGAATTGCTTCTCGAGGGCGCGAAGTCTGTTCGACCCGCTGGCGGTGGTCGTCATGCACGCCGTGGCTGAAGTTGAGGCGGAACACGTCGGCGCCGGCCTCGAACAGGGCGCGCAGCGCGCTCGGTGCTGGCCGATGCCGGCCCCAGGGTGGCGACGATCTTGGTGAAACGCTGGCGACGCATCGGCCAGTCTACTTCTTGGGCGACGACACTTTGAAGTCACCCGCCTGCTCGTAGACCTTGACCACGGCGGCGTCATCCAGCCGGCCCCAGCCCGCGCCGGCCGCGGCGAGGAAGAGCTGATGCGCGGCGGCCGCCATCGGCAGCGGCAGGCGATGCTCGTGGCCGGTATTCAGCACCAGCCCGAGATCCTTTACGAAGATTTCTATCGCCGACAGCGGCGCAGTAATCGTCGTCGAGCATGTGCGGCACGCGGTTGCCGAACATCCAGGAATTGCCGGCGCTGGCCGAGATCACCTCGTAGACCGCGCGCGGTGTCGGCGCCTGCCTTGGCGGCGAGCGCCATCGCTTCGGCCGCGGTGGCGATGTGCACGCCGGCCAAAAGCTGGTTCACCGTCTTCACCAGCGAGCCGATGCCGGGCGCATCGCCCAGCCGGAACACCTTGGCCGAGGTGGCGGCCAGGATCGATCTCGGCGCCGGCGAAGGCCTTGGCGGCGCCGGAGGCCATGAAGGTGAGCTCGCCCGATTCGGCGCGGGCGCGTCCGCCCGACATCGGCGCGTCGAGAAGATCGTGGCCCGACCTGGCGAGCCGCTCGCCGAGCGACCTGGCGAAGGTCGGCGGCACGGTGGCGCATTGCATGACGAGGCCGCCCTTGTGCAGCGCGGCTACGGCGCCGCCTTCGCCATAGAGCACCGTCTCGACCTGCTGGGCGTTCACCACGGCAACCACGACCACGTCGGCGGACGCGGCGGCTTCGGCCGGTGTCGCGGCAACAGTGCCGCCAGCCGCGGTGAAGGCCTTCGCGCGCCGGCGCGCTGGGATCGACGCCGGTCACCTTGTGGCCGTGCTTCAGCAGGTTCTTCGCCATGCCGAGGCCCATCGAGCCCAGGCCGATGAAGGCGACGAGCGGCGTGTTCTTGTCCGCCATGGATCAGGCCTTGATGCCGTACTTCGCCGCCCAGCCGAGTCCGGCGCCGGTCGTGGTCTTGGGCTTGTATTCGAGGCCGACGTAGCCCTGGTAGCCCAGCCGGTCGAGCACATCGAGCAGGTAGAGATGGTTGGCCTCGCCGATGTCGGGCTCGTTGCGGTCGGGGTTGCCGGCGATCTGCACGTGCGCGGTGATGCGGGAACAGCCGCTCGGTGCGCTTGGTGAGGTCTCCCTCCGTCACCTGCATGTGATAGAGGTCGAGCTGCAGGCGGAGATGCGGCGCGCCGACCTCGTCGATGATCTGCTTCACCTGATCGGTGGTGTTGGTGAAGTAGCCCGGAATGTCGCGGTGGTTGATCGGCTCCATCACCAGCGTGAGCCCGCTCTTGGCCGTGCGGTCGCAGGCCTTCTTGAGGTTGGCGACGAAGGTGCTTGTGCATCGCCTTGACGTCGGCGCCGGGCGCGATCATGCCCGACATGATGTGCAAGCGTGCGGCACTCCAGCACTGCTTGGCGTAGTCGAGCGCCTTGTCGAGCGCCGCCGAGAACTCGGCCTCGCGGCCGGGCAAGGCCGCCAGCCCGCGCTCGCCCTTGCTCCAGTCGCCTGGCGGCAGGTTGAACAGGGCCTGCGGTGAGCTTGTGCTTCTTGAGCTCGGCCGCGATGTCGGCGGCCGGCGCCTCGTAGGGAACAGGATCTCGACGGCCTTGAAGCCGTGCGCGGCGGCGGCGCCGAAGCGCTGCAGGAACGGAACCTCCTGGTAGATCCAGGAGAGGTTGGCGGCGAGCTTGGCCATTGGTGCTCTCTTGTCAGGAAGGAAAGGCTTCTTCGACGTCGCGCACCTGCGCATCGCTCAGCAGGCGCACCTTGAATCCCTGCAGCAGCAGATGGAGCTTGGCGGTTTCCTCCAGCTCCTCGATCGAGGCCGACGCCGCCGACAGCGACGTGCCGGCGACGACCGGTCCGTGATTGGCCAGAAGCACGGCGCGATGGCCCTTGGCGTAGTCGCGGATGGCGTCGGCGAGCTTGGGGTCGCCCGGCTTGAAGTAGGGCACCAGCGGCAGCTTGCCGACCCGCATCACGAAGTAGGGCGTGATCGGCGGCAGCGTGCTCTCCTTGGTGTGGTGGCACGACGGGTCGAGGCAGGAGATCGCCACGGCGTGCGTGCAATGAAGATGCACGATGGCGCCGTCCTTGGGCCGCACGTCGTAGACCGAGCGATGCAGCAGCGCCTCCTTGGTCGGCGGATCGCCGGCCACGTGCTTGCCTGAGAGATCGAGCTTGGAGAGCTGGCCGGGCGAAAGCTCGCCGAGCGAGGAGTTGGTCGGCGTCATCAGCCAGCCGTCGGCCACGCGCGCGCTGATGTTGCCCGACGTGCCGGGGCAGAGGCCGCGCGCGGCGAGCTTGGCGCCCAGGGCGCAGATCGCATCGCGGGTTTTTGATTCGGTGCTGCTCATAGAAGCTGGAACGCCTTGGTGAAGAAGTCGGGCGCGCCGAAATTGCCCGACTTCAGCGCCAGCAGCAGCGGCTTGGCGCCGACCGATGCCGTCCACGGCACGCCGGGATCGATCTCCGGGCCGATGCGCAGCGCTGTCACGTCGAGCGCGCCGACCACGGCGCCCGAGGTCTCGCCGCCGGCCACGACCAGGCGGCCGACGCCGGCGGCGACCAGGCCCTTGGCCAGTGCCGCCATGGTCTTCTCGATCGCCTGGCTCGATTTCTCGACGCCGTATTTCGCCTGCAGCGCCTTCACCGCGTCCGGCTTGTCGCTGGCCGAGAGCAGGATCGGTCCGTTGCCGAGCTTGTCCTTGGCCCACGCCAGCGCCTGTGTCGCCGACCGCTTCGCCGCGGCAGATGGCGTCGGTGTCGAGATGAAGGTGCGGGCCCTTGAACGCCGCGATCTGGCCCCAGGGTCGCCGCCGAGCACGAGCCCGCGAGCACGGCGGCGGCGCCCGTGATCTTGGGCAGCGTATCGGCATTGGCCTTGTGCGCCAGCAGCCCGCGGCGGCGATAGGCGGCGGGCAGTCCCAGCGCCACGCCCGAGCCGCCGGTGACCAGCAGATCGTCGCCGACCGCCTCGCCGATGATGCCGAGATCGGTGTCGGCCACGGCATCGACCACGACATGCCGCACGCCGTCGGCCGCGAGCTTGTCGAGCGCTGGCGCGCAAGGTCGCCGAGCCCGCCTGCACCTGCTTCAGCGCCACCAGCCCGACCTTGTGCCTGGTCTGGCGCGCCAGCACCCGCACCAGGCTGGCGTCGGTCATCGGGTTCAGCGGATGATGGCGCATGCTGGAGTCCGAGAGCAGCAGGTCGCCCACGAACAGATGGCCGAAGAAGATGGTGCGGCCGTTCTCCGGGAAGGCCGGGCAGTAGATCGCCTGTTTGGCCCCCAGCGCCTCGAGCAGCGCATCGCCCACCGGACCGATATTGCCGGCATCGGTCAGATCGAAGGTCGAGCAATACTTGAAGAAGAAGCGCACGCAGCCCGCCGCCTGCAGGGCGTCGAGCGCATCGAGCGACTGGGCGACGGCATCCTTGGCCGCGATCGAGCGCGTCTTCAGCGCCACCACGACGGCGTCGACATCGTCGGGAATCATGCCTTTGGCCGGCACGCCGATGGTCTGGATCGTGCGCATGCCGCCCTTGACCAGCATGCCCGCGATGTCGGTCGCGCCGGTGAAGTCGTCGGCGATCACTCCAAGAACTGCCATGGCGCGACGTTAGGCGATCACGGATGCCGGCATCCAGAACTTTCGGCGCCGGGCGCGCCGTCGCGCCTCGTCCTCGCCGTCATAATGGTGCAGCGGCGGCGCCGGATCGAACGTATCGCGAATATCCAGCGCATTGACGTTGACGATGCCGATCTGGCCGGCCGTCGTCCGGCATGACGGCGCCGAGATAGGTCCCGCATTTGGCGCAGAGCAGATAGTCGGTGATGCCGAGGCCGAAGCGGTAGCGCGACAGGTCGCTGGGCGCGGCGCGGAATTCGACCGATCCCGCCGGGTCGCCCAGGGTGCGCGCGCCGTGGCGGCGGCAGAAGCTGCAGGCGCAGCGGCCGACCCGCATCGCCTCGGGCTTCTTGTCCGAGGTGAAGCTGATCTGCACGGCGCCGCAGTGGCAGGAACCGGGATAGGTGGTCATGGTTGCACTCATGGCTCATTGCTGGAGAACCAGCGCGCCTCCGTGGCGCGCATCGCGTATCCAGTGCGACGACGGTCGCATGGCGCCACCTCTGGAGTGCGCTCCCCAGCAAAGAGAGTCGTCATGGCGCGATCAAGGTTGCCCTGAAGTCGTTGACGTTGGTGCGCGTCGGTCCGGTGACAAGGCTGTCGCCCAGCATTTCGAAGAAGCTGTGGCCGTCATTGTCGTCGAGCATGGCCTGCGGGTCGCGGCCTTTGGCGCGCGCGCGAGCGAGCGTGTCGGGCGTGAAGATCGCGCCGGCGATGTCCTCGGCGCCGTCGACGCCGTCGGTATCGGCCGCCAGGCCCCAGATGCCGGCGTGCGCCGCCGGTGGCGATCGCCTCGGCCAGCAGGTATTCGACATTGCGGCCGCCGCGTCCCTTGCCGCGCACCGTCACGGTGGTTTCGCCGCCGGACAGGATCACGGTCGGTTTGCCGGCGTGCTTGGCGAGATCGAGCGCCTGGCGCGCGTGCGCGGCGCCGAGCTCGCGCGCCTCGCCTTCGAGATTGTCGCCCAGCATCACGACCTCGAGACCACGATCGCTGGCGAGCGGCGGCGGCGGCCTCGAGCGAGCGCTGGGGCGTGGCGACCATGATCGTCTCGACCCGCGCCAGCCGGGGATCGCCGGGCTTAGGCGTCTCCTCGATCTGCCCGCCGCGCCTTTCTTCGAGATGCGCCGCGCACGGCCGCCGGCGGCTCGATGCGGTACTTGGCGAGCACCGCCAGGCGCGTCGGCGAAGGTCGTGCGGTCGGGCACGGTCGGCCCCGAGCCGATCACGCCGGGATCGTCGTTGGGCACGTCGGAGATCAGCCACGATCAGCACGCGCGCCGGCTGGGCGGCGACGGCGAGGCGTCCGCCCTTGATGGCCGAGAGATGCTTCCGCACCGTGTTCATCTCGACGATGTTGGCGCCCGACTTCAGCAGCGCGCGATTGACCTCCTGCTTGTCGGCCAGCGTGAGGCCGGGCGCGGGCAGCGCCAGCAGCGCCGAGGCGCCGCCGGAGATCAGGCACAGCACGAGGTCGTCCGCGGTCAGTCCCTTCACCTTGTCGAGGATGCGACCGCGCGGCGGCGCGGCCCTTCTCGTCGGGCACCGGATGCGCCGCCTCGACGATCTCGATCTTCTTGCAGGCTCTCGCCGTAGCCGTAGCGCGTCACCACCAGGCCCTCGAGCGGATGCGGCCACTGGTCCTCGACGGCGCGCGCCATGGCGGCGCTCGCCTTGCCGGCGCCGATCACCACGGTCCTGCCCTTCGGCGGCTGCAGCCTGGCGATGTACGGGCGCGAGGCAGGTCGCGGGACGGGCGGCGGCGAGCGCTGCATCGAACAGGTCGCGCAGCAGAGCGCGGGCGTCGGCATCTTTCATTTGCGCGATCTTCGCACTATAGGGGCGCTGATGCAACAACTGCTCGGGCAGCTTCTCGTTCCTGGCGATCCGCCGCCGTTTTCCGTCCACAACGAGCCAGGGCAAGGCGCCGCTGCTGCTGCTCTGCGACCATGCCAGCAAGGCCGTGCCGAAGGCGCTGGGCGATCTCGGCATCTCCGACGAAGAGCTGTCGCGCCATATCGGCTGGGACATCGGCGGCCTCGATGCCGCGATCGAGACTCGCCCAGGCGCTCGACGCGCCGCTGCTCGCCTCGGGCTATTCGCGGCTGGTGATCGACTGCAACCGCTGGCCGGGCGGCGAGGGCTCGACGCCCGAGGTCAGCGACGGCACGCCGGTGCCGGCCAACCGCGGCCTCACCAAGGAACAGGTCGACGCGCGCGCCGAGGCCTGCTTCTGGCCCTATCACCGCGCGGTCGACCGCCAGCTCGACCGCATGACGGCAGGCGGCCGGCAGATCGCGCTGCTGGTGATGCACAGCTTCACGCCCGGAGATGAACGGGTTTCAAGCGGCCCTGGCATGTCGGCGTGCTGTGGAACGACGATCCGCGCCTGCCCGAGCCGCTGCTCGCCGAACTGCGCCGCGATCCCTCGCTGGTCGTCGGCGACAACGAGCCCTATTCGGCGCGCGAGCCGTACGAATACACGCTCACCGCCCATGCCCAGCCGCGCGCCCTGCCGCATTGCTCGCTGGAAGTGCGGCAGGACCTGATCGACACGCCCGAGACGGCGCGCGCGTGGGGGCAGAAGGCTGACATCGCCGATCGGCGCCGCCGTGGCCGCCGCCCTGCGCTGACGCCGAGGGAGTTTGCGCAGTTTCCGCTAGCGCTTGCCAATTCCGGCAGTTCGCGCAAAACGTTGTGGCTGCTGCCTGCGCCGACGCCGGGAGTTTCCGCAGTTTCCGCAGCTTTGCCAATTCCGGCAGCCCTCGCCAAAACGTTGTGGCTGCTGGCCCTGCGCTGACGCCGGGGAGTTTCACCAGTTTCCGCTAGTGCTTTGCCAATTCCGGCAGCCCTCGCCAAAACGTTGTAGCTGCTGCCCACTGCCGATCACCGGGTGGAGATTAGCGCAGATTGGCGCAGTAGCGCTTTACCGATTGGCCCCGGCAGGCCTCGCGCAAAACGATTGGTTGCCGAAACATTGGTCGCCGGGGCGGGGCTGCCAATATTTGGAAGTGGGTGGTTGGCCAAGATGCCGATCCTCTGTCGATGAGTGTCGGCAGGTATACGCCACAACATTGCTCCGGAGCGTCAAGAGGAAAGTGGCGGCGGCGGCAGAATAATACTTTGCGCTACCGGCAAGGAGAGGTCGCGCGAGCGGCTGCCAGCACTGCTAGCGCCGTGCTGGCACCGCGGGTCGCCGTTCCCGGCTGTGGCTCGGTGCGGGCCCGGCGCTCGATCTCGGCACCGATCGCGCGGCCTGTATCTTTTCGTTCCTGTCGAATGCGTCTCAACCGTCGAGGCGAATGTTTGTCGCGAATAACCGGCCCCACTTGGCCATCTCAGCCTGAAGATGTCGGGCGAGCTCCTCAGGCGTGGAACCGACGAGTATCGAACCGAGATCACCGCATCTTTCTTGGATGTCTCCGAGTTCGGCGAGGACGGCATCGTCATCGTGATGATCTTGCGACGATGGCAGGCGCAGTCTGGCGGGCAGAAACAGTCCCACCAGGGGCGGCGATCGAAACCGCGCGTGTCCGGATTCAGCGAGATCGGCAGTTCCGGTGCTGCTGTGACCCGCTTGGCCGTCGTCACGGCAAGTCCGCGCGTCCGGCCGGCGCGCAGCCGGGTCGAACGGGGCTACGGCAAAGCATGACGTCGACGATGTCCTACGAATGAGATCCTGATGGGCACCGGTGCGATAGGGCACATGCGTCATTTCAATGCCTGTCTGCACGTTTGAACAGCTCGCCGCATAGATGCGGTGAAGTCCCGTACCCGAACGAAGCGTAGCTGATCTTGCCGCGATTGGCCTTGGCGTAGCTGATGAAGTCCGCCACCGACTGCACCGGCGAGGAGTTCGGGGACGGTCACTCACGCGCATGCCTGGTGGCTCAGCAGAGTCACGGGCTCGAAGTCGGCGACCGGATCGTAGCCGATGGATCGGTAGAGAAACCCATTCACCGCGTGCGTGAACGCGGCCATCAGCACGGTGTAGTCGTCCGGGGCGGAACACGCGACCGATTCGGTACCGATATTGCCGCCGGCGCCCGGCTTGTTCTCGACCACGGCCCGCTGCCCCCAGATTTCCGGCGAGCCGTGCCGTGAGGACGCGGCAGCCGACGTCCGGCGCACGCCTGCCGGGAACGGCACGATGAAGCGTACGAAGCTCGCCGGCCATGGTTGCGCGAGTGCGGCCCGGCCGACGAGCGTGGGTGCAGAGTCGATGCGGCGGCGATCGCCGCGAAGCGTGCGGCGGGTGATCATGGCCGCCCTCCCAGTTGCGTGGTCTTGCCCGGCGAATTGGGGAATTCGCGCATGACGATCTCGCCGATCTTGCGGCCGATCTCGGCTCCATCCACATCCGCGCTGCGGAAATGGATGCCGCCCCAGACCCGCGCATTGTCGACTTCCTCGGTCAGCTCGGAGAATTTGCGATAGGTGCGCGTGACGCCGAAAGGACCTGGAGCGGTCACGCTGACGTCGATCTCGTCACTGCCGAAGAAACCGCGCAGGACAGCTTCCGCGGCACCGGAAAACATCGCATGGGCGGAAGGGTATTCGGGATGCGGCGGCGTCACCAGAAGCGGCTCCCAGCCGGTATCGCCCTTGAGCGCAGGAATATTCAGATCGGTGGCCGCGCGAATGGCGGTAATCGGCCGCCAGTGCGGGCGTTTGTATTTCTCGTCGAAGGCGATGATCTGCGAGTCGGCGCTGGCCATGGACAGCAGCGCGAACAATCGGGCGTTTTCCGACAGCGACAGCCCCTTGGCTGCGGATGCGGCGCGCGCGGCCGCATGCCAGGGAACGGCGGTCTGCACGGTCCAGAAAATCGCTGCAGCGGTCTGGTCCGCAGTCCGCGTCGTGCTGTTGCGCGCGCCCACGCTCTTGACCTCCTCGAAGTCTCGGGCGAACTGCGCGGTCGTGATGGCGGGCGCGCCTTTCAAGTCGAGACCCGTCCTGCTGCGCAGCACGAACGGCGTGACCGTGCCCCATTGCGCCAAGATCGCGGGCAGCGATTGGGGCGGGGTGAGCTGATAGAGACCAGCGCCAGGCTTCGGCGTGAACGCGACCTTCGCGGCGGCGCCATCGCTGCTGCGTAGCGCCACGATTTTTTCAGCGATTTGCCCGCCGAGCGCGATCCCGTCGGTCTTGCCTTGCCCATCGGCGATCTTGGACAGGCTGACGTTCAGGGCCGCGTCCAGCATGGACCGCTCGCGCAGGCGCGAGCCGCACCAGGCGTCCCATGCGCGGCCGCGACAACCGCGGCCTCCACCGCGGTTCCGGCCGGCGCCTCGACGTCGACCGCGTAGGCGCTGCCCTCTTCCGGTCGACGGCGCGCACCGCGTCGTAGATCGCGCCGTGAACAATCGCGAGCGCGCGCGATTGCAGGATCGAATTGGGAGGGACTGCGGTCGCGTTCAGCGCGATCACATTCCAGTCGGTCACCGCATCGGCCTGCGCAGGCGCGATGGGAAGCAGTGCACACCGTCGCTAGGGCTGAAACGGCGAGGATTCGTACAATACCGGTGCGGGCCATTGATATTCCTCCGAAGCAGTCTCTGCCCCGACGCTGAGCGCATGGCACTGATGAGTCCAATGCATTTATTAGTCCTATATCGATGCATAAATGTTATAAGTCAGGCATGAACCTTCGTCATTTGCGCGCCTTTGCGACTATCGTCGATGTGGGCGGCGTCGCCCGGGCCGCGACTGCGCTTGCATCTGAGTCAGCCCGCGTTGTCGCGGCAGATCCACGCGCTGGAAGCCGATCTTGGCGTGCCGCTGTTCGACCGCGTCGGTCGGCGCGTGCAACTGACGTCGCAAGGCGAAGACCTGTTGCAGCGCAGCCGCCGACTGCTCGCCGAAGCCGACTCGCTCGGCGAGCGGGCGCGCGAACTCAAGAGCGGCGAAACCGGAATCCTCAGGGTCGCTGCGACACCGCAGGTGATCGAGAACCTGCTCGCACCTTTTCTGATCCGCTATCGGCGCCGCCATCCCGGCGTGGAGGTGCACCTCGTCGAGGATGGCGGCGCTCGGCTGCTCGGCCGGCTCGAACGCGGCGACGTTCATCTCAGCATTACGCCGGCGGGCACGACGCGCTTCGAAGGCCGATTACTGTACCCGATGCATGTGATCGCTGCCCTGCCGTCCGCGCACCGGTTGGCCCGCCGGACCGTGCTCGAGATCGCCGAACTTGAAGACGAGCCGTTGCTGCTGCCGCAACGCGGGTTCGGTTCGCGCGAGTGGTTCGACATCGCGTGCGACATTGCGCATATCCGGCCGCGTGTGCTCCTGGAGAGCGCTGCGCCGCACACGCTTGTCGCCCTAGCGGCGACCGACTACGCGATTGCAATCCTTCCCTCGAATGCCCGTGTGCCACGTGACAGCGTCCGCCCGATCCCGCTGGTTCATCGCGGCGCATCGATCGGCAGGTGGGCGCATATCGCGTGGGACCCGCAGCGGTTTCTGGCACCCTACGCGGAGCATTTCGTGGCCGGCGCTGCAGTTGGCCCATTGCCGGCGCAGCGAAGGCTTCCCCGGCCACGAGATCATCAAGCGCGCGCCGCCTTTCTGCCGAAAGCCGACAAAGCGGCAGGCCCCAATTGGCTATCGTCCCGCGGGGGAGCCGGCGCAGGCGCGCTCGATCTCGGCGCCGATCGCGCGTGTCAGGGGACACCAGGCGCAACGTCGTCAGATAGCGCAGCGTCGCGGCGACGATCGCGCCGCTGATTGGCCCGAAGGTCGCCGCCGCGACCGGCGTGTCGGCGTCGTAGGGGCTCCGGCTCAGACCTCGTCGGCCACGCGGCTCGCCTCCTGCGGCCGGCCGGCCGACTGCAACGGCCACGGCATAGACGTAGCCATAGCGCGCCGACGTCGGCTCGAGCTCGCTGGCCCGGCGCAGTTGCTCGAGCGCAGCATCGGCGGCGCGCTGGCGGATCAGCGACAGGCCGAGCGCATGCCGCGCCATGGCGGCGTCGGGCTCGCGCTCGACGGCTCGACGGAGGATGGCGTCGGCCTTGTCGTCTTCCCGCCGCGCGCGATAGAGGTCGGCCTGCTGCATACGGCCGGCATGAACGGGGATCGACGGCGATGGCGCGGGCCAGGTGGTCGTCGGCCAGCAGGGTATTGCCGCGACGCAGTTCCAGCGGCGCGAGGTTCATGTGCCCCTCGGCGCGGTCGGCATTGAGCGCTGCACGGCGATGTATTCGTCGAGGAGCCCGGCGGAAGGCGTCGCGGTCGGCGGCGGCCAGCCGCAATTCGGCATCGCCCGCCAGGGCGCGGGCCGACCTCGACCCGCACCTCGCGCACCGGATCGCGCCGCAGCGCCGGCAAGGCATCGAGCCTCGTGGCGGCGTCGGTGCCGGCCAATGCCCCGACGGCGGCGGCGCGCACCGACGCATCGGGGTCGAAGCAGGGCTCGCTTCATTTCGCCGGGGTCGGGCGTGCGGCCGAGCGCGGTCAGCCGGGCGATCGCGCTCGCCCTCACGATCGCGGGTTGCATCGGGTCGGCGACGATGCGGCCAGCAAGCAGCGAGGTGGCCGACGGATCGCCGCGGTCGGCCGCCGGCGAAGGCTTCGCCAAAAGTCTGGAAGCTCGCCGGCGCATGGCCCGTCCGCGCGCGGATCTCGCCGGCCGCCCAGGCGGCCGGATTTGTCGGTGTGGCAGAGTCGTGCAGACGTCGGACTGCCGACGGTGGCCGCAAGATCGGGCCGCGGGATGCGGAAGCTGTGGTCGTGGCGCGGATCGACGACCATGTAGGTCACCGCCGGCATGTGGCAGGTGACGCACTCGCCGGCCTTGGAGCCGGGCGCGTGAAAGAAATGCTGCGCGCTGTCGAAGCGGGCCGGCTCATGGCACTGGCCGCACAGCGCGTTGCCACTCGGCCCGCAGCTTCTGGCTGTGCGGCTCGTGGCAATTGCTGCAGGTCACGCCCTTGGCGAACATGCGGCTCTGCAGGAACGAGCCGTGATTGAACACCTCGTCCTGCATCTGGCCGTCGGCGCGATAGAGGCCGCGGTCGAGCAGCGGCGAGCAAAGGCATCGGCGAAAGAGCTGGCCGGCGTGGATATCGTCGGTCCAGCTGCGAGCGGCAGGCGTGGCAGCGCGCGCAGACCTGTTTCGGCGACCTGTCCGGCGAGCCGGCGGCGGCACCGCCGGTCCGTTTGGCTGGATCGCTGCCCAGGCGATGGAAGCCTGCGGCCGGAACGTCGCCGGCAGGCTGCGCCGCGCGTCGCGGCCGGTTTGCCGCTTTGCGCCCAGGCGACATGATTGGCGCCCCCGTGGTGAGCCTCGCAGCCGACACCGAGTTCCGACCAGGTCAGGTCATAGACTGCCGCTGCGCGGGTCGAAGCCTTTGCGGAAATTCGTGACGTGGCAATCGATGCACATGAAGTTCGCGGTCTGCTG
>ERZ1370068.2308-contig-1464_pt1 | contig 56117 bp, 74 predicted proteins | sample MGYA00561227_ERZ1370068 | MGnify/ENA primary metagenome ERZ1370068 (study PRJEB38410, sample SAMEA6850437) | metagenome | study: Metagenomic assessment of the ecological functions of the soil: analysis of the soil microbiota associated with the... | reverse complement strand
GGGCTCGCCATGAGCGCGAAGTCTTCGGCGATTCGTGAGAGGGCGGGGAACTGATACCCGTCGGGCTCGGGCGCGAAGGTGCCGTACGTGACGCCCTTGACGAGAAACCGGTCCTCGCCGAGGCGCAGAAACTTCCCGTCCGTTCCGATCCGGGTGGCCGACGCCAGCGGCGCGGCCGAGCGGACCTCGGGTGGCCTGGACCGCTGTGCTCACAATAGGTGAAGTGCCCCCATGGGGCAACTTCCCATTGTAGCAGCAGTTAGAGCCGTTCTCACTGGCGCGTGCGCCGCAAGGCGTGGAAGCGGCGAAAAAAGTGAGAACGGCCTTTACCGGTTGATCCTGACGCTGCCGCTGAAGGTCTTGAACCGCAGCGTCGAGCCTGCACCACCGCCCAGGTCGGCGCGCAGCGACCGGCGATTCCCTGAACGGAGGGTCAGTGGGATATCGGAATTCAGGTGGCCGCTGAACGAGTGGAAGTTGACGGTGCCGGCCGCCGAGTCGGGCACGTGGAGATCCACGCTTCCGCTGAAGGTATCGACGTCGACGGACTGATCGGGTCCCCAATCCTGGGTGCGGATGTCCACGTGGCCGCTGAAGGTGTGGACCCGAACCGGTCCGGTCACGTTGTCGAACCGGACTCGCGACGAAAATCCGTGCACCTTGTGCGAGCCCTCCAGGCCTTCGACGAACAGCGGGGAACTGAAGAGAGTCGGCGTCCAGGCTGGTCCGCCGCGGCACCTGGATGGTGGAAGTCCGTCTCGACCACGTTGTTGCTGTGACGGGACCACGAGTGGTCGCGCTGATTGGCGTTCACCACCAGGGTCGAACCCTCCTGATGGATGTCGAGCTTGATATGGTTCAGGCGCTCGCGAGTCCCGCGCCGGACGGCGTCAATCGACGCGTCCTGCCGGTCGGTGCCGGTAATCGTGACGCGTCCTGAGAAGTTCTTCAGCTTCAGCGTCCCGCCAGGCGCCAGCGCCGCCGTCTGGTTGATGTGCTCGGTGTCGCGGTCGACCGCGGCATCGATGACGACGCAGCCCGACGACAACACGACGGCGAAGGCGAGGAGGGTGTTGCGCATGGACCTTTGGACGTTGATCCACATTTCAGAGTTCAGATTTCAGAGTTCAGATTTATTGGAGATTTCAGGATGTCAGGCTTCCAGGTCCAGCGTGCCCGTGTAGATGGCCATGCCGACGACTGCATCGACGCCGAGGGCATCCAATACGTCGATTTCCTCGAACGTGAACGTGATGCCACCGGCGGCGGTGACGCGGCGCGAAGTGGCGTCGCGAACAGCGCGAATCGCGTCCAGGTTCGTGCCGCCCATGAGGCCTTCCGTGTCGACGTGGGTGTAGAGGAACTCGTCGCAGTAGGGTTCGAGCGCGCGAACGGCCTCGACCGCGGTGATGTCGAGCGCGGTCTTCCAGCCGTGAATCACGACGCGCCCGTTGCGGCTGTCGACGGCGGCGATGACGCGTTCGCGGCCCGCCGCGTCGGCCAGGCTCGCGGCGAACGCGAGGTCGGGGCGGCCGTCCTTGAACAGCGCGGATCCGACGATCACCTGCTGGGCGCCGGCGGCGAGCACCTCGCTGCGCGCGCGCGGCGGATCCGGATGCCGCCTCCGACGCGGCACGTGAGCGCGCGCGGCGATGCGCTTGACCAGCGACAGGTTGTCGCCGGCTCCCATGGCGGCGTCGAGATCGATCACCTGCACCTTGGGGAAGCGCGCGAACCGCCGCACCCACGCGAACACGTCGTCGTCCTTGATCGCGAGGCGTTCGCCCTGAACGAGCTGCACCACCGCGCCTGATTGCAGATCGATGGAAGGAATCAGCATTAGTGCTCAAATGCAACCACGAAGACACGAAAACACGAAGAAGACGCCTTATTCTCTGAATGTCGCGGCGGCACAGAACAACCCATTTCTTTTCGTGTCTGTCTTCGTGGTTGCGGTTTGCGCTGCGCGCACCGGAATGCCGAGACCGAGCAAGTGTCGCTTCAAGGCCGCGACGCTGGTTTCCGCATAGTGAAAGATCGACGCGGCGAGCGCGCGCGTCGGCGCGGCCGGCGGTGAAGACCTCCACGAAGTGATCGAGCGTGCCGGCGCCGCCCGAGGCGATGACCGGAATCGAGACCGCGGCGGACACGGCGGCGGTCAGCGGGCAGTCGAAGCCGGCTTTGGTTCCGTCGCGGTCGATCGACGTGAGCAGAAATCTCGCCGGCGCCGCGCGACTCGGCTTCCCGCGCCCACTCGACGGCGTCGCGGTCGGTGGGCGCCTGTCCGCTGCGCGCGTAGACGGCGAAACGGTCGTGGTCGCGCTTGGCGTCGATGGCGACGAGCACGGCCTGGCTGCCGTAGCGTTCGGCCAGCGTCGTGATCAGCGACGGATCCGCGAGCGCGGCGGTGTTGAGGCTCACCTTGTCGGCGCCGGCCTCGACCGCCGCGGCCGCGTCGGCCTCGGTGCGAATGCCGCCGCCTACGGCGAGCGGAATGAACAGCTCGCGCGCGACGCGCGCGAATCGTGTCGGCGAGCGCGCGCCGCGCTTCGATCGTCGCCGTGATGTCGAGGATCACGAGCTCGTCGATCCCCTCGACGTTGTAGCGTCTCGCGAGCTCCGCTGGATCGCCGGCCGATCGCAGCCCCTCGAAGTTGATGCCTTTCACGACCTGGCCGTTGCGCACGTCCAGGCAGGCGATGATGCGTTTGGATAGCACTGAACGTTACAAGTCAGAAGTCAGAAGTAAGAAGTTCTTCAACACCCGCAATCCGACGTCGCCGGATTTCTCAGGATGGAACTGCACGCCCGCGATGCGGCCGCGCTGCACCACGGCGGCGAACGGCTGGCCGTGCTCGGTGACGGCGACGGTGTCGGCGGTCACCGGCGCGACGTAGCTGTGCGTGTAGTAGACCTGCGCGCCCGGGCGCGACGCCGGCGATGACGGAATCGTCGCGCACGAGCGCCAGGCTGTTCCAGCCGACGTGGGGGACCTTGATCGAAGGTCCGGCTGAAGCCGGACGCCCGACTGTCCGACTGTTTTCGTCCGGGCGTCCGGCTTAGCGGACCTCGTCCCGGCAACACACCCAGCCCCTTCAACTCGGGCGCCTCGTCGCTCGACTCGTAGAGCCACTGCATGCCCAGACAGATGCCGAGCAGCGGACACGCCGTCGTCCACCCGCGTTCGAATCGCGCCGACCCACGCGTCGCCCAGCGCCCGCGTCGCGCCGAAGTGTCCGACGCCCGGCACGATGATGCCTGCGCGCGGCTCGTCAGCTCCTCCGGCCGGACCGGCACGAACACGTCGGCGCCGACGGCGGCGAGCGCCTTCTTCACCGACGTCAGGTTGCCCGCGCCGTAGTCGATCAGCGCGATCACAGCAGGCCCTTCGTGCTCGGCAGCATCCGCGCGAGCCGCTTGTCCTTGGCGCACGCGACGCGCAGCGCGCGCGCGAACGCCTTGAACACCGCCTCGATCTTGTGATGGCTCGATCGGCCGTAGAGCACCTTGACGTGCACGTTCGCCCGCGCGCCGATGGCGAAGCCCTCGAAGAAGTCGTGCACGAGCTCGGTCTGCAGGTCGCCGACGCGTGCCGGTCTTCACGCGAAGATCGATGGCGGCGTGCGGCCGGCCGCCGAGGTCGATCGCGGCGACGGCGAGCGTCTCGTCCATCGGCATCACGAAGTAGCCGGCGCGGTTGATGCCGCGCCGATTGCCGAGCGCCTTCGACACCGCTTCGCCGAGCGCGATGCCGAGATCCTCGACCGTGTGGTGCTGATCGACATCGAGGTCGCCGGTCGCCGTCAATCCGCAGATCGAACGCGCCGTGCCGCGCCACGAGCTCGAGCATGTGATCGAGAAAGCGAATGCCGGTGCTCACCTGATACGCGCCCGTGCCATCGAGCCGGATGCGCAGCGCGATCTGCGTTTCAGTCGTCCGGCGATCGATTACGGCGCGGCGCACAGGACCTCTTCCATCGCGGCAATGCACCGGCGCGTGTGCTCGACGATGCCCGGCGCCGATGCGGATGCAGCCGGCGCAGCCGGGTTCGGTCGATCGATCGCGGATGTAGATCCCGCGCGCGAACGTGCCTTTGACGAGCGCCTCGGTCCGATCGCCCGCGCACACCAGCACGAAGTTCGACGAGCTCTTCCAGTACGTGAGGCCCGAGCCGATCGCACGCGTCGTAGATCAGCGTCTTCGACTCCGCCACCTGCCGCAGGTAGCCGTGCACGATGATCGAGATCCTCGCAGCGCGGCCCGCACCGCGATGACGGCCGCGATGCTCACGCTGTAGACGGGAACCGCGCGGCGGATCGGCATCCATCGTGTCCGGAGCACCGACGAGACAGCCGATGCGCAGCCCGGCCAGCCCGAACGCCTTGGAAAACGTGCGGCCGACGACGACGTTCGGAAAGGACGCGAGCTCGGGGATGAACGACACGCCGGCGAACTCGGCGTACGCCTCGTCGACGAAGACGATCGCCTTGCTCGGCACCTGGCGCGCGATCGCACGGATCGCCTCCAGCGGCATCGCGATCCCGGTCGGGTTGTTGGGATTGGTCAGGAAGACGACGCGCGTGCGCGCGCGGATCGCGGCGAGGACCTCGTCGAGTGGGAACAGAAGTCCGGCCTGCGGCATCACCTGCACGAGCTGACCGCCGGCGACCGCCGTGTCGAAGCGGAAGATCTCGAACGCCGGTTCAGGCACGACCGACTCGTAGACCGGACCGGCGACCGACGGTCGGAGGTACGCCACCGACAGCGCCATGATGCCTTCGTCGAGTCCGTTGGTGAGCGTGATGCGATCGGTCGGCACGCCGAGGTACTGTGCGACGGCCTCGGTGGCCTCCGCGTACGGCGGATAGAAGCCGATCTGATCCGGACGCAGCCGCGCCAGCGCCTCGATCACCTTCGGCGAACAGCCGCCGGTGTTTCTCGTTCTGGTGAAGACGGAGGCCGTCGTAGAGCTCAGGTGGTTTCTGATAATGCGACATGGCTAGTCGCGAAAGGTCTGATGCGCTTCGGTGTGCCCTGAAAGTCGACTTTCGCGTTCAACCGGATCTCCATTGACGCCGCGTGCGCCTCGAGGCCCTCGGCGCGTGCGAGCGGGACGGCGACGGCTCGCCAGACGCGAGAGTCCTTCACGCGTCACCCGCTGCACCGACATCACGCGCACGAAATCGGCCGCCGACAGCCCGCCGCGAAATCGCGCGCGCGCCCGCCGTCGGCAGCACATGGTTCGAACCGGTCGCGTAGTCGCCGAGCGCCTGCGCGGCATACGGACCCACGAACAGGGCGCCCGCGGTGATTGGACCGCGCGGCCAGCGCCTCGTTCTCGACGACGAGATGTTCCGGTGCGATTCGGTTCGCGAGGCTCATGGCTTCGTCGGCGTCGCGCGCCACGACAACGGCGCCGTGCGACGCGAGGGCCCGGCGCACCAGCTGGCCGCGCTGCGCTCAGTGCGCCGCGCCGCGGCTGCGGTGTGTCTGGCGAGCGAACGACTCCAGGTGATGAAGATCGCGCGGGCGTCGGGATCGTGCTCGGCCTGCGCCACCAGGTCCGCGGCAATCCACGACGCGCGGCCGCGTCCCGCGACGATGACGATTTCGGTCGGGCCGGCGTAGAAATCGATCGCGCACCGCGCGGCGACGAGCGCCTTGGCCGTCGCGACGTAGCGGTTGCCCGGTCCGACGATCTTGTCCACTCGAGGCACCGTGGCCGTTCCGAACGCGAGCGCCGCAATCGCATGGGCGCCGCCCACGCGAAACAACCGCGTCACGCCTGCCTCCACCGCCGCCGCCATCACCACATCGTCCGGCCGCGGGCAGACGACGACGATGTCGCGGACGCCGGCGACGCGGGCGGGGACCGCGGTCATCAGGAGCGAAGACGGCAGTGGAAAGCGTCCGCCGGGCACGTAACAGCCGACGCTGGCCAGCGGCTCCGCGCGCTGCTCGACCGAGACGCCAGGTGCGACCATCAGATCAAAGTGTCTCGGTAACTGGCGAGAAGCGACCCGCGCGATGTGGTCGCGGCGCGGGCGATGGCCAGGCGAATCGCCGGATCGATGCGTGCCGCGGCGGCGCGCATCTCCGCCGCGGAGATTTCGAGCGGCGGCGCAACGCGATCGAAACGCCGCGCGTAGCGAACGAGCGCGCGGTCGCCGCCGGTCCGAACGCCATCCACGATGGCTCGCACGCGCCGCTCGAACGCCGGATCGAGTCGCGCGACGGTCGGCGCGATCAGCCGCCGCATCGCCTTCGTGTCGCGCGTTTCTAAGACTCGCATTTCCCCACCAGCCCTACCCGCCCTACCAGGCCCACCTGCCCTATAAAACGATCTTGTTCAACGGATACTCGACGATGCCTTGCGCGCGCGCGCCTTGAGTCGCGGAATCAGGTCGCGAACCGTCCGTTCTTCGATGATCGTGTTCACCGCCACCCACTCGTCGTCGCTCAGCGCCGAAATCGTGGGCCGCTGCAGCGCCGGCAGGAGCCCGAGCACGCCGGCGAGATCGGCGCGGCGCACGTTCAGCATCAGGCCGACGCGGCCCTGCGCTTCGATGGCCGCGCGCAGCAGCAGCGCAATGTTCTCGAGTTTGGTGCGTTTCCATTCCTCGGCGAGCGCGGTGTTGTTGGCGATGAGCTGGGTGTTGGACTCGAGCACGGTGTCGATGATCCGCAGACGATTGGCGCGGAGCGTCGAGCCGGTTTCGGTGGCTTCGACGATCGCGTCGGCCAGCACCGGCGGCTTGACCTCGGTGGCGCCCCAGGAGAACTCGACGTTCGCGGTGACGCCGTGCCGCGCGAAATATGCGCGGGTCGCCCGCACGAGCTCGGTGGCGACGGTTTTGCCGCCGAGATCGCGGGCCGATCGGAATGGCGATTCTTCCGGGACCGCCAGCACCCATTTCACCTTGCCGAAGCTCTGCTTCGCGTAGATGAGATCGGCGATGCTCGTCAGCACGCCGGTCCTGCCGTCGCCCGCCTCGTGCTCGGCAATCCAGTCCTGTCCCGTGAGACCGGCATCGAGCACGCCGTCGGACACGTAGCGCGCCATTTCCTGCGCCCGGATCAACATGCATTCGATTTCGGGATCGTCGATCGCCGGAAAGTAGGAGCGCGATGTTGACGTAGATGTTGAAGCCGGCGCGCGCGAACAGCTGGATCGTCGCGTCCTGCAGCGACCCCTTCGGAATGCCAAGTTTGAGTTTCATGAGAGTGAGCGGGAGAAGCACGTGCGCGTGCCGGTGTGGCAGACGTTGCCGTCACCCAGCCGCTTGACCTTGACCAGCACGGTGTCGTCGTCGCAATCGACGAGGATGTCGACGACCTGGAGCTTGTTGCCCGAGGTTTCGCCTTTCATCCACATCGTGTTCCGCGTGCGGCTGAAGAACGTGGCGAAGCCGCTTTCGCGCGTCTGCGCGAGCGCCTGCTCGTTCATGAAGCCGACCATCAGGACTTCGGACGATTCCGCGTCCTGGATGACGGCCGGTATGAGCCCGTTCAGTTTTGAGTAGTCCATAAAACAAAAACCCCGCCGTCTGGCGGGGTCTCTATGGTCCTGCGTCCTGGTCTTTCGTCCTTGGTCCGTCCTAGAGATCTCGCCCTCTCACCTGATTGCGGTGGTAATGGTGGTGCGGGTGATGGTGGACCGCGAACATGAAGCCGAGAGCGTATCAAACCTCCGTCCTCGCCGCAACAAAGGGGTCAGACCCCTTGGCCGAGGGTGTTCCCAAAGGGGTCTGACCCCTTTGTTCCGGGGATGGAGGTTTTGGGTCTCAGCGCGGCAGCGGTTTGCCCTTGGTTTCTTCGCCGAAGGGCAGCAGCAGGAGGCCGATCACGAACGCAACCGCGGTAAACGCGACGGGCGTGCCGACGGTTCCATAGGCCTGCACGCCGGATCCGACGAGGAACGTGATGCCCGCGCCCACGAACCGGCCGACCGACGTGGCGAACGCGAACGCGCTGGCGCGACAGTCGGTCGGTAGCTGCTCCGGCAGCCACAGCGTGTACATCGCGAAGTTGGCGCCGCCGATGCCCAGCACGAACAGCATCGTCATGAACCATGGCAGCGCGTTCGTTGCGAGGTAGAAGACGTAACCGAACCCGATGGCAATCGAGAAGAGCATGATGAGGAAGTACAGCCCCAGCGTGACGCGGCGGCCCAGCGCCTCGGCGATCGGCGGCAGGACGAGACAGCCGAGGATGGTGCCGGCCGACAGCAGCATCGTGCCGTAGGATGCGAACCGTGCCGCATCGACTGCGGCGTAACCTTCGCGCAGCGCGATCTCGCGCACTGCCGCCGGGACGTAGACCGATCCCGCCCACAAACCGACGATCGACACGAGCAGATACAGCGAATTGAGCAGCGTCCGTCGCGCGTAGGTGCTGGAGAAGAGCCGGCCGAACGCTTCGGTGAGGGCAGGCCGTTTGACGGCGCGCACGCGCTGCTCCCACGCCGCCGACTCGCGAACGCCGTAGCGAATGAAGGTGACCAGCAGCGCGGGCGTCCCGCCGACCACGAACATCCACCGCCAGCCGTAGCGTGCGCCGATGACGTAGTTGGCGAGCGCGGCGAGGAAGAAGCCGAAGTAGTACCCTGTGTGCATGTAGCCCGAACCGGTCTTGCGGCGATCCTCGGGCCACTCCTCGGCGACGAACGTGCCGCCCATCGACCACTCGCCGCCGATCCCAATTCCGGCCAGCAGACGGAATGCGGCGAGCTGCCAGATGTTCGTCACGAGCCCGCACAGGAACGTGAACAGCGAGTAGCAGACGATCGTCGCCATCAGCGTCCGCACGCGGCCGAATCGATCGGCGATCGGTCCCCACACCATCGAGAGGCCCCAGCCGATCAGGAAGAGCGCGAAGAGGACGCTGCCGTAGTAGCCGATATTGCCCGGCGTGGCGGCGATGCCCGATCTGGGCAGCAGTTCCGGTCATCGCCGGCGCGAGCACCAGCGAATAGATGAACGAATCCATGCCGTCGAGCGCCCAGCCGCCCCAGGCGGCCCAGAAACCGCGAATTTGATTCCTGGTCAGCGGCGTTCGAGCGGGCAGGTGCGCGACCGTCATAGTTCGGGAGTATACAAAGAAGCGTCGCAGCCGGGACCCGGTGTACGGATCGGGCCATTCGTGCGTTGATCCATGAAGGGAGATCCTTCGAGCCGCTGGCGGCCACGCTGGGAAGTCTCAGAAGAGGCCTCAGAACCCTCGATTCCCACTGGAATAGGGTTCCTGAAACAGGCTACGGTAGGCTCTCGCACTGCAAAGGGAGGCTATTCTCGTTGTTGGGAACTTACGTGGGGCCCTACGAGGTTCTCGAGAAGCTCGGGACGGGCGGCATGGGCGAAGTGTTCCTGTGCCACGACTCGCGGCTGCATCGCAAGGTGGCGCTCAAGTGTCTCACCAGCGATGAGCCTGCCGAAGCACACGCTAACGTGCTGCGGGAGGCGCGGGCCGTGGCGCGCCTCACCCATCCCCACATTGCCAGCGTGCACGACGTTCTCCTGCAGGACGGGCGCGCCTTCATCGTCATGGAATACGTCGAGGGTGAGAGCCTCCGCTCACGGCTGTCGCACAGCGTCGCTTACGGCCGACCAGACCATCGCCATCGGGCGGCAGCTTGCGGCGGCGTTGTCCGCCGCTCATGCCCAAGGCGTCATTCATCGCGATCTTGAAGCCGTCGAACGTGCAGCTGATGCCGGACGGCACCGTGAAGGTGCTGGACTTCGGGGTCGCGAAGATGATGCCTCGTCTGGACGTGACCAACGAGCCGACGACGACCAACTTGCCGTCGCAGTCGCGATCGGACACGCCTGGCACGCCGGCATACATGGCGCCCGAACAGTTGGTGGGCGGCGTCGTGGACACCCGCTCTGACATCTACAGCCTCGGCGTTGTGCTGTTCGAGATGGCGACCGGCCGCCGCCCGTATGCCGAAACGAACGCGGCCGCACTGGCCGTGGCGATGTCGGCATCGCCGCCACCGCCGCCGGATGCGATCGACCCGCGCGTCCCGCGGCGGTTGTCGTCGGTCATCGTAGAAGCGCTGCAGCGCGAGCCGTTCAACCGGTATCAAACCGCGGACGAGCTCGGCGCGGCGCTCGACGAGCTGGCGGAGCCGACGACGCGCGCGGGTCGTCGATCGGGTGACCAGACGCGACGGGCTTCGGCCGATGTGGGCGCATTCTGGTCCTCGCGGCCACGCTCGCGATCATCGGAGCCGTTGTCTGGCGTCCGCTCTCACGATCGCCGGGCTGCGCCGTCCGCCGGCCATCACGGCGACGGTGCTTGCGATTCTGCCGGTGGACAATCCAACCGGCGATCCGCGAGGCGTCGTACCTCGGAGAAGCTCTGGCTTCGGCGGTCGCGACCAACTTACGGGCGATCTCCGGCTTCCAAGGTCGTATCTCGGGCGTCTACGGTCGAATTTGCTCGCAGGCGAGCCGATGGTCAGGCCATCAAGAACCAGCTCGGCGCGGACTTTGTGTTGGATCTGACGGTGAAAGCGGTTCAGCCGAGACCTGAATCTGAACGTTCGGTTCCGGCGCGCCAGCGCAGCTGGTATCGAATGGCAGGAAACACTGTCCGGAGATCCTGTCGAGATCGAAGGAGCGATCGTCGATGGCGTCAGCCGTCGGCTTGCGGCGGGCGCTCGGCGAACGTTGACCGATGCCGAGTGGGCCACGGTTCGTCGTCTGCCGACGGCGCGCGGTGGCGCGATGCTGGCGTATCGAAGCGCGCGCTGCTCGAGCGAAACGACATTCCGGCGAACATCGAGCGCGCGATCGACCGCTTGCAGAACGCGGTCGAGACCGACGCGTCGTTCGCGCTCGGGCACGCGGCGCTCGGCGTCGCGCTGTTGATGCGGTGGGAAAAGGTCCGGGACGCCGCCCTCATCGACCGTGCGACTCCCGAAGTGACAACGGCTTTGCGGTTGAATCCGGAATTGAGCGCGGCGCACTACGCGTTCGGGATGCTCCTGTACATCACCGGGCAAACGCGAGGCGGCCGCGCAGTCGCTGAAGCGGGCGATCGAGCTCGATCCGGATGCCGACGATCCGCATCGATTACTGGATGGCGCATCCTGTCTCCGCAGGGCCGCATCGAAGAAGCCGTCGCGGAAATGCGCGAAGCGGTGCGCATTCGCCCGGACTCCTTCGAAAACCATTACCGTCTCGGCAACGTGTTTTACCTGGCCGGCCGGTACCGCGAGGCCGCGGAAGCGTTTCGGGCCGCAACCGAGATTCAGCCGCGGCGGGCTGACGCCTTCACGAACCTGGGTGCGGCGTATAGCATGCTCGGCGACGTCGAGCAGGCGCTCGGGAACTATCAGCACGCCATCAGCCTGGGCGCCGGCGACGCGGTGGGTTACGCGAATCTCGCGTACAACCATTACCTGGCCGGCCGCTACGATCAGGCGCGGGCCGCCGAACTCGAGGCGATCAAACGCGCTCCGACACGGGCGTCGCTGCAGGCCGACCTGGGCGAGCATGAGAAGCGCCTCGGCACACGCCGGCCGCCCGTGCGGCCTACGCGCGCGCGCGATCGAGTTGGCGCGGCGCTCCTGGAAGGAGACCCGCGAGACGCGGGCGCCGTCGTGTTGATCGCCATTTGCGAAGCGAACCTGGGACGGCCCGCGGAAGCCGAACGGCGAGTCGCGGAGGCGCTCGCACTGGCGCCTGAGGATCGAAATGTGTTGCTAAGCCAGCACGGAAGGTGTACACGTTGCTCGGCAACCGGAGCCGGGCGTTCGACAATCTGCGCGGAGCCATTCAATACGGGCTCAGTCCGCAAGCTCGCGCGCCAGGATCCGGAGCTGTCGTCGATCAAACCATTTCAGGAGTTCGAAACGGCGATTGCTGCCGGCTTGCGGGCAGCGCGCGCGCCGGCACGTCTCGATAGCGTGTAGCGGGGAGGCTGGCCGTGTCGTTGAAGGTCATCTCGTTCGAAATCACGTCGGCGCCCGAAATCACAGACCCTGATCCGATCCGATATCGGCCGCGCCCGGCGACTATCTCGTGTTCGTGATCGAGAACAACGACGACGACACGCACACCGTGACCATTCCGCCCGCCAGTTCAAGAAGAAGACCACCGAACCTGAGCACCCTATTTCCAGTGCGGCGATTGATTCAGCCGAGATCGATCCCGGCGGCATCGGCGTCATCCTCCTGCACGTGAAGGGGAAAGGATCACTTCAAGGCCAGGAGAACAAAGATCAAGGGCAAGAAGAAGAAAGGCCCACACGCGCTCGCGAAAAAGTTTCGCTACAGACATCACACCGTCGAGGCGACCGACGTGCCAACGCTCGATCCGCAGATCGAAATCAACAACTAGACGCTTACATTCCGCCGCGGCCCCGGCCACGCCCGGTCGGGGCCGTCGCGGGCTCCAGCGCGATTGCGCGGCCCTCGACGAACACACGCGTGACTTTCGTTTTCTCGTCGAAGAGATTGCCGTCGGTGACAACGAGATTCGCGATCTTGCCTTTCTCGATCGACCCCAGGCGGTCGGCGACGCCGGCGATCGTCGCGGCCTCGAGCGTCAGGCGCGCGAATGGCGGTCTCTTCGGCCAGTCCCGCCTTGATCGCCTTCGCCGCGTTCTTCACGAAGTCCTTCGGATCGCTCAACCCGGCGGATTCGAACGCGAACGAGACTCCCGCTTTCGCGAGGGCGCTCGGCGTCTTCGGCGCATCCGCCCGATCCCGCAGCGTTTCGAGCGTCTCGTCCGCGTCAGGCGCAAGCGCGCGCGGCCGCTGCGGGTAGTTGAGGCTGTAGATCACGCGGACGTTCTGCGCTTTCAGATCGGCGGTCACCTCTGAGGCGCCGCGCCCGCCGGCGACGATCGGCTCGATGTTGAGTTCCTTCGCCATTTTCAGCACGCGCAGGATCTCGGCGCGTCTGGTTCGCCTGGAACGCCACCGGCAGCTTGCGTGCGATGAACGGTTGCATGGCTTCGAGCGCCGGGTCGTCGGGATCCTTTGACGCACCGCGTAATGCTGCGCGTCCAGGAACGACTGGCGCACGAACGCGATCACCCCCATCAGCGATTGCGGATACGAATTCCCAGCGACCCGCGGTGAATTCGGGATCGACACGTGCAACGCTACCGGCGACTTCACGACGATGAGGCCGCGACGCTGATCGACGATGTTGCCGATCTGCGGCTCGTCGGGCGGCGCGGCCACGTTGACGAGCGCGCTCTGGCCGCGAGATCACGTCGCCGGAAGGCAGCGCAAGCACTGTCGTAATCCCCGCCGAAGCGAGTTTGGTCAGCTCGGCATCGTCGACCTTCACCGCGTCGGCGGCGCGGGCTTGCGGCTTCAGGATCTGGCTGCGCTTCCAGCGCTCGATCCTCGGCGCTCGTGCGCGAGGTTCTGCGGCAACTGCGGCGACGGGTTGCTCCGCCGCGCGCGTGTTGCCGAGATCGATCAGGCCCGGGTACATCGGTGAGGCCGGCGCCGTCGATGACGTCCGCGTCGCTCGGAACCGTGACGCTCGCGCCCACGGCCTCGATGGTGCCCCGGCGGATGACGACGGTGCTCGACTCGATTGGGGCACCAGCGGCGGTAACGATGCGAGCGCCGCGGATGGCGAAGACGTTGGGCGTGTCCGCGCGGAGCGCGAACGGAAGGACGAGCGCGACGAGGCCGGCGATGAATGTGCGTCGCATGGTTATGGCCTTCTTCGCGTAGCGCTCGTACAGCTCGAGCTGCCGGTTGTCGGGCGGCATGGTCTTGCCGGCGATCAGCACGTGGGAGATCGGCGTGCGGATCTCGAGCGGATCGCCCTTGGACACGATCAGGTTGGCGATCTTGCCCGGTTCGATGCTGCCGATTCGATCCGCGACGCCGAAGATTTCAGCGACGTTGATCGTCAGCGCCTTGAGCGCCTCTTCGCGCGGGAGTCCCCAGCCGACCGCCTCGGCGGCGTGATACGGCAGCTGGCGGGCGTTGGTCTCGCTCGGCACGGCGAACGCGATCTTGACGCCCGCCTTCACGAGCTCGCCCGCCGCGGCGTAGCTCGCCTGGTGCGGAAGTCCTGTCGCGACGGCAGCACTCAGCACCTGCAGCACGATCACCGGGACGCTCTTCTCCTTGAGGAGAGCCGCGGCCCTCACCGCTTCGCCGCCGGGCGCGGCGATCACGAGCCTGACGCCGACACGATCCGCGAATGCGATCGCGTCGCGGATCTCCACTTCGGTGGCCACGCGCGTGATTAGCGGCTGCCGCTTGTCCACGATCGGCAGGAGCGACTCGAGGATCAGGTCGCGCCGCCGATCGGGGCCGGCTTTCGCGTACGCCCGCGCGTCATCGAGCAGCCGCGCCACGCGATCGAGCTGAGCGTCGCGCTCCTTCTTTAACTCGTCGTAGGCGCGGTCGGGCGCCTGCCCACGTCCGCCGCCACCGCCTCGACCACCGCCGCCGATACGCGGGAACTGGAACGTCACACCGACCGACGGCGCGACGGTGCTCTCTTCCCATGTGAAGCCGTCGAGGTCCATCACCGCAGCCTGGCCGCCGAGCAGGCCGCCGCCGGGCGTGGCGACGACGGTCGTCATCCCGTTCGCGCGGGCGACGGGGATGGCCTCGCTGTCGTTGTGGAAAGCCACTTGCGCGCGCAGCTGCGGATTGAAGTCGAGGATTTCGTTGGCGTCGCCGAATCCGCCTGCTCCCGGATCCTCCAGCCCCATCGTCGTCTGGGCGTTGATGAAGCCGGGATACACCTCGCGCCGGCTGCGTCGATGGTGTGCGCGCCGGAGGGAACGCTGACGTTCGCGCCGACCGCTTCGATGACGCCGTCGCGAATGACGATGGTGCCGCGATCGATGGCAGGTTTGGCGATCGGGAAGATCTTGGCGTTGGTGATCGCCACGACGCCGCGAGTGGCGGTGCGCGGGCGTACGCCAGCGGCAGAGGTCGTCTGGAGCGCGACGGCTTTAGCCGAGCGGTCGCTCTTGGCTCGTGGTTCGACAGGCTCACCCCGAGCGGAATCAGAACCCCGCTCGCCCTGAGCTTGTCGTCCCTCGACTTCGCTCGGGACGATCCTGAGCTTGTCGAAGGATCGAAGGGCGAGGTCGTCGTCGGCATTCGGCCCGCCGGACGACGCACGCGGGTCGCGCGGCGTGCCGGATTCGGTCGTCGTCGGACCGCGCCGCTCGCTGCGCTCGGCGTTGATCAGCGCCTCCTTTTCCTTGGCGAGCTCGGCCTGGTGCTTCGCATCGTCCTCCCGGTCGTAGTAGCGCTGCCCGTCGATGTAGACGCGATCGACGATCGCGTAGCGTGCTGAGCGGGTGCTGGTTCCAGATGACGACGTCGGCGTCCTTGCCGACCTCGATGGAGCCGACGCGGTTGTCGATGCGGAGCTGCTTCGCCGGATTGATCGTCACGAGCGCCGAGCGCCTCGTCGTCGCTCAGGCCGCCCCATTTGATCGACTTCGCCGCCTCGGTGTTCAGGTGCCGGGCCAGCTCGGCGTCGTCGGAGTTGATCGACGCGACCGACGCCTTTGCGCGTCATCAACGCGGCGTTGTGCGGGGATGGCATCGATGGCTTCGATCTTGTAGCCCCACCAGTCGGCGAACGTGGACGCGCCGGCGCCGTGCGCCGCGATCTCCTTCGCGACCTTGTAGCCTTCGAGCACGTGCTGGAGCGTCGCGATCTTGAAGCCAAACTCGTCGGCGACGCGCAAGAGCATGAGGATTTCGTCGGCGCGATAAGAATGCGCGTGCACCAGACGCCTGCCTTCGAGGATTTCGACGAGCGGCTCGAGCTGCAGATCGCGCCGCGGCGCGACGGCCTGTTCGCCCGCCTTCTTGCGCCGATCGTAGTCCTGCCAGTCCTTCTGGTATGCCTTGGCGCGCGCGAACGCGTCGCGGATGACGTACTCGACGCCCATGCGCGTGCCGGGGTAGCGCGGTGGCGTTGCCTGACGCCGCCGGCGCCGCCGCCGCGGTCGCTTGGGATTTTCGCCGAGCGCGAACTTGATGCCCGGCATCGCGCCCTCGAAGACGAAGTCCTCCGCGCGCGGTCTTGCCCCAGCGCAGTTTGATCACCTGGTTCTTGCCGCCGATCGGGTTGGCGCTGCCGTGGAGCACGTTCGCGACGGTCAAGCCGCCGGCGAGGTCGCGGTAGATGTCGACATCGGTCGGAGAGAACACGTCCTCGATCCCGGTCATCGAGCTCACCGTCGTGCCGCCTTCGTTGATCGAGTCGGCGGCGATGTGCGAGTGGCAGTCGATGATGCCCGGCGAGATGAACTTGCCGGCGGCGTCGACGACCTCGGCGCCGGCGGGAATCGAGACGTTCGCGCCGACTGCCGCCACTTTGCCGTCGCGCAGGACGACCGTTCCGTTTTGGATCGTCCCTTGGTGACGGTGAGAATCGTGCCGCCGCTTGATGGCCACCACCGAGGGTCGGTCCGCGTTTGTGCGGAGAGCACGCCGAAAGCGGCGAGCGCAGAGTGCGAACAGCGAGACAGCAAGCGAAAAGCGGCGAGCGGGCACGCGACCCTCCATCTCTACGGGCCGACTGATGTGCCGGCCCTGAGCTCGATCGCTTCGACAAGCTCAGGACGAGCGTCGAAGGGTCGGCCCGGGCGGACCATGGGTCCGCCCGCTACGCGTTGTTCAGTCGACGGCTTCGGCGGCGGTCTGGAACAGGTACTCGATCGAACCACTCGATGTTGTGTTCCATCGTCGCGCGATGGCTCTTGGGCTTCGACGGGCCGTGGCCGATGCCGCCGAAGCCCTCGATAGACGATCAATTTCGTCGGCACGTTGTTGTCGAGCAGTCCCTGATACAGCTCGAACGCGTTGGGCAGCGGTACGCGCTGGTCGGTCGCGCCGTGCTGGATGAGCGTCGGCGTTTTCGCCTGCTTGATGTAGGTGATCGGCGACGTCTTCGGCGTAGATCTCCGGATCGTCCCACGGCGTGGCTTTCAGATACTGCCGCGTGAACGGGATGAATGTCGGTGTTCACGTAGTACGTCATCCAGTCCGGAGATGCCGGCGCCGACCGACACTGCCTTGAAGCGCGCGGCATCGTGCGTCGTGAGGAACGCGGAGATGTAGCCGCCCTGGCTCCAGCCCATCGTGCCGACCTTCGCCGGATCGACCATGCCTTTCGCGATCAGCGAATCGACGCCGGACAGCGACGTCCCACGCGTCGCCGACGCCCAGGTTGCGCACGTTCAGCGAACGGAACTTCTCGCCGTAGCCGGCGCTGCCGCGATAGTTCGGCTCGAGCACCAGCACACCGCGCGGCACCCAGACGTCGATCGGATAGATCGTGTGCTCGTGAACGGCACCGGCGCGCGACACGCCGGTCGGGCCGCCGTGAATGACGACGAGCAACGGGTAGCTGGCGTGATGGATCGAAGTCGAGCGGCTTGTGCAGCACGCCTTCGATCGTCGTGCCGTCCTGGCTCTTCCACGACACCACTCCAGCGTGCTCGTCGTCCAGCCCGCTGTCTGCGCGTTCGTGTCCGTGAGTCTTCGCGGCGAGTCCGGCCGCCTTCACCGCTCACGGGCGGCTTCGGCGTGCCAGCTCCCGACGTAAACCTCGGACATCGATTTCGCGTCCGATCGCAGAATACGCATACGTGGCGCCGTCCTTCGTGAACGAGAAGCTCGAGATTCACGGCGGGTCTCGGCGCCGGTCACCTTGGCGATCGCTTTCGTGCCGACGTCGACGCGATACAGATGCGAGAAGGTGCGCTCGCCAGCCGCGAAGTAGAGGCCGTTCGGCAGCCACTCCACGAGGTTGGGATCTTCGTCGAATGCGGCCGTCAGCACCGTGGGCGTCCCGCCGCTCGACGAGACCACCGCGATGCGGCTGTTGACGTAGTAGAAGGCCGGGATTGGCCATCGAGGTCTGAAACGCGATGCGCGGTGCCGTCGGGTGACCAGACCGGGCTGCTGTCGGGTCCGTCCTGCGCGATCAGCGTGCGCGTCGCCCCGTCAGCGACGGTCACGATCGAAATGTCGGCCGATCCGAGCTCGCCGGGCTGCCGTTGACCCGGTGATCGAAGGCGATCGCCTTCGAATCCGGCGACCACGTGAAGCTGCCGACGGTGAACGCGCGCTTTCGTGAGCTGACGCGTCGCGTGCGTCGCGACGTCGAGCACGAAGAGATGCGTCATCCGATAGTCCTGCTCGACGATCTTGAACTCGCCGCACTTCTTGTCGCGTTCCTTCAGCTCCGTGGACTTCGGCTCGGTCACGGTGTAGGCGATGCTCTTGCCGTTCGGCGCCCAGGCGAAGGCGATGCTGCCGACCTGTCCTCGAGGGTTGTGAGCGGTTCCGGCTTCGCCGCCGCGCGGATCGATCGCGTAGATCTGCCGTTTGTCGGTGCGATCCGACACGAACGCCAGGCGCGAGCTGTCGGGCGACCAGGCCGGCGACTGGCTCGATTTCTTCGCGTTCGTCAGCGCGTAGGTTTTTCCCGACTCGACATCGGCAATCCAGATTTCGGTTTCGTGCACGTTGTCGTCCCAGTTCGTGTCGCGCAGCGTGTAGGCGACGAGGCGGCCATCCGGCGAGATCTCCGGCGACGCCACGCGTTTCAGCGACAAGATCTGATCGGCCGTCGGCGTCACGGTCGCCTGCGCGCCCAGCAGTTGTGACGCGGCGAGCGCCGCTCGCCAGGATCGAGAGGAGCTGTTTCATGGGGCAGAGTATATCCTTCGACTTCGCTCAGGACAGGTGACGAAATCCAACGGCGATGGACTCGCGTAGAGGACAGCATTGCGGCTGCGTTGACACGCCCGGAACGTAGGCGTATAAGCGACAGGTTCGAGGTCTCTTACAAAGGAGCACGACATGAGCAAGCTGTTCACAGGACGTTGCGGTTGCCGCTTTCGGTGGTTGCGCTTGGCGCGCCGGCGTTCGCCGCTACGGAGACCGTGAAAGGGAAGATCGTCGATCAGGCCTGTTACACGAAGGACATGAAGGCCAACGCTGGCAAAGATCACAAGATGCCGCAGGACGTGACCGATTGTGCGCGACGGCGTGCGCGAAGAAAGCGCCAGCCGCTCGCGCTGCTGACCGAGGACGGCAAGCTCTACCAGATCACCGGCGGGCTCGCGGCCGACATGAACGCCAAGCTCATCCGCACATCAGCCATACGGTTGAGGTCACGGGCGACGTAACGGAGAAGGAAGGCAAGAAGATGATCGCGTCGGCGCGATCTGAAGATGATCAGCCGGTAAGAGGCAGGGGTTAGGGAGCTAGGGATTAGTTCAGGGATTAGGGAAAGTCAAAGGCCGCGGTTCATGCCGCGGCCTTTTTCTTGACACGGACTTGTACTAATAAACTAATATAATAGGTGCAATGGAGCTGGTGGCCGTCGATACGAAGGATCCGACGCCGATTTACGCCCAGCTCGACCGCGGGTTGCGCGCGGCGATTGCCACCGGCGCGGCTACGTGCGTCGGCGACCAGCTGCTGACGGTCGGGCAGCTGGCGGTGGAGCTGCGCGATCAACGCCAACACCGTGGCCCGGTCTACGCCGAGCTCGAGCGCGCAGGGGATTCTGGAGACGCGCGGCGCGGCGTGGGGTCGTTCGTCGCGGCCAGCGGGAACCAGGCACGCCCGGCCGACGAACACCCGCGGCGGCTGACCGCCTTCGCGACGCGGGTGCTGGCCGACGGCGGCGGCGCGGGATTCGGCGCGGAGGAAGTGATTACAGGCGCTTAACGTGCGTGCGTGATGAGGTCCGGCTTTGGCCGGACCGGCTTGCCATCGACAAGGAGCGCACATGGAACCCGTCGTTTTCGGTCATCGCCGGTCGGCGGAATCCTCCGACGCCCAGATGCACCGCATCAACGTCGTCGCGATCGCCCTCCTGATCGCCTGCCTCGCGATCGGCGCCCTGGGCACGGCCGCGGTGGCCAATCCGGTGCCGCGTCGTCGTCATGCTCGTCGTCGGCCTCGTGCTGATGCAGTCGCCGCAGATCGCGCAGCAGTGGGAGCGCGCGCATCGTCCTGCGGCTCGGCCGGTTCATCGGCCTGCGCGGGCCGGGGCTGTTCTGGGTGGTGCCGTTCGTCGATTCGGTGTCGTCGTGGATCGATCAGCGGACGATCACCACGAGCTTCGCCGCCGAGCAGACGCTCACCTCCGACACCGTGCCGGTCAACGTCGACGCCGTGCTCTTCTGGATGGTGCACGACGCGCAGAAGGCCGCGCTCGAAGTGCAGGACTACGCGCAGGCCGATCAGCTGGGCGGCGCAGACCGCGCTGCGCGACATCATCGGCCGCACGACGCTCACCGACCTGCTGCGCGGCCGCGAGCGGATCGAGGCCGAGCTGCAGCAGCTCATCGATCAGCGCTCGAACCCCTGGGGCGTCACCGTCTCGTCGGTGGAGATGCGCGACGTGGTCATTCCCGGCGCGCTGCAGGACGCGATGTCGCGCGAAGCGCAGGCGGCGCGCGAGAAGCAGGCGCGCATCATCCTCGGCCAGGCCGAGATGGAAATCGCCAACTCCTTTCGGGAAGCGGCGAAGTCGTATCACGGACGATCCGACGGCGCTCCATCTGCGAGCGATGAACATGCTCTACGAGGGGTTGAAGGAGAAGGGCGCGCTCATGCTGATCCCGAGCAGCGCCGTCGAGTCGATGGGCATGGGCGGGCTGATGGGCGCCGCGGCGCTGCAGCAGCAGACGCTCGCGGGCGGGGATAGCCAGAAGGTCGAGTAGGTCGAGTAGGTCAGGGAGCAGGTCCAGTGGGTCGGGTGAAGGTAAATGGCGTCCGGCTAGCCGGACCTCCGGAGGTCGATCATGAAACCCAACCCATCGACGGTTCGGCGCTCCCGGACGTCCGCCTTCGCGCTACGCGCTTCGGCGAGACAGACTTCGCCCTCGATCGCGGCTTCGCCTGGGCCGAAGCTCGCCGGAGGCGAGCGAAGTCTGGTTCTGGCTGGCGATGGTCATCATCCTGATGCTGGTCGGCTGGCTCTGCTGGGCGTTCTGATCGTGCTTCCACCGCCGTAGCTTCCGCCTTCGCGCCGATGGCGCTACGGCGTGACTCGCCTGCCACGCCGAAGCTCGCGCCAGTCTCCGGGCGAGCGAAGGCGGGGTGAACCTTTCCGACGGTAAGGCGTAATACCGTCCATGCTCGACACCTGGCTGCAGGACGTCCGCTACGCCATCCGCCTGCTCCGGCGGAATCCCATCTTCGCGCTGACGGCGGCGGCGTCGCTGGCCATCGGCATCGCCGCGACGACGACCATTTTCACTATCGCGAACGCGTTGCTTCTGCGGCCTCCCGTCGCCGTTGCCGAGCCGGGGCGTCTCGTCGATGTCGGCCGCTCGCAGAACGGCCAGGCTTCGGCACCAACTCCTACCCGAACTACCTCGACATCCGCAGCCGCAACATCGTGTTCTCCAGCATCTACGCCTGCAACATCGAGCGCAGCCGATGAGCCCTCGGCGGCGCTAGATGGCGCGGAGCGCGTGTTCGGTCACGTCGTGACGCTGAACTATTTCGCGACGCTCGGCGCTGCAACCGGCGGCCGGTCGACTGTTTTCGGCCCAGGACGGCGAGCAGCCCGGCGCGGAGCCCGTTTGCGGTCGGTCAGCCATCGCTTGTGGCAGCAGACGGTTCAACGCCGATCCCGCGGTCGTCGGGCAGAAGATCGATCTCAATGGAGTCCCGTTCACGCTCATTGGCGTTGCGCAGGACGGATTCAGGGCACCACGATTCTGAGCCCCGATGTGTGGGTGCCGATGAACATGATCGCCGCCGTCAACCTGTCGCGCAGCGCGTCGATTCTCGAGCGGCGCGAGTCAGGTATGGCTGGTGATGGGTGCCCGACTCCGCCCGGCGTGACGCTCCGCCAGGCGCAGGCCGATCTCGCTTCGCTTGGCGCTGCGCTCGAACGTGATTACCCGCGCGAGAATCGCGGCAAGGGGCTTTCGCGTCGTCGCGTCGTCGCCCATCCCGGGCAACGACGGGCCGATCGCCGCGTTTCTCGCCGTGATGATGGGTGCCACCGGCCTCGTGCTGACGATTGCCTGCGTCAACGTGGCCGGCGTAGCTGCTGGCGCGGGCCGCCTCGCGCCGCCGCGAGATTGCCGTGCGGCTGGCCATCGGCGCCGGACGCTGGCGGCTGATCCGCCAGATGCTGATCGAAACGGCGATGCTGTTTCTGCTCAGCATGGCCCCCTCGCTCGTGCTGGCGCGCCTGATGACCGACGGGATTGTCGGCGCTGCTGCCGACGCTGCCGTTCCAGATCGGCGTGTCGCTGGCGCTGGATGGCCGCGCGATCGCATTCGCGCTCGGTCTGCGCGCTGATCGCATCGGTGTTGTCGGGCCTGGCGCCGGCGTTCAGCGGATCCGGCGCCGAAGTGCTCGCCGGCCTGCAGATCGGAAGCACAGAGCGCGCCCGATCGCGTCCGGCTGCGCCACGCGTTTGTGGTGGCGCAAGTCGCGTTCAGCATCGTGCTGGTCGTCGCCGCGGGGCCTTTCGCCCGCGCCGCTTCGCCACGCGACCGCGATCGACCCGGGCTTCGATCCGCACGGCGTCGAGCTCGCGGCCCTCGATCTGTCGCCTCGCCCGGCACACCGACGCCACCGGCACGGCGTTCAGGCGAGACCTGATCGAGCGCGTGCGTGCGCTGCCCGGCGTGCAGTCGGCGACCCTGATTCGCGTCGTGCCGCTCGGGGCACCCGCATGGGTCTCGGCGGCACTCGCCATACCGGGCCAGACTCCGCCAGACGGACGCCCGCTACTTCGATGCCGACTGGAACATCGTCGAACCCGGCTACTTCGCGACGATGCGTGCGGCGCTGACGGCCGGTCGGGGACTTCGCGGCATCGGATCGCGCCGGCACGGCGGCCGTCGCCATAGTCAATGAAACAGCCGCGCGGCGATTCTTTCCCGGCCAGGATCCGGTCGGCCGGCTCATGCTGCAGCAGGAAGGCACGCCCGACGGCGACCGGACGCTCACCGTTGTGGGCGTCGGCGCGGGACTCGAAGAACCAGAGCCTCGACGAACCTTCGCGGCCATTCGTCTACGATGCCGTTTCAGCAGCAATACTCTCCGCGTATGACGATTGCGGCGCGGTCGACCAACGGCCAGCGGCTGGCGGCGGAGCTGCGGACTGCGTGCGACCTCGATGGATCCGCAGCTGCCGATCGTCACTGCGCAGACTCTCGAAGACTACGCAGCGGTTGGACTCGTCCCGCGCAGCGCGTCGCCGCGTCGGTGTCCGGCAGCCTCGGCATCGTCGCGCTCCTGCTCGCCGGGATTGGAATCTACGGAGTCACCGCATACATGGTGACGACCCGCACGCGCGAGATCGGCATCCGCGTCGCGCTCGGCGCAGAGCCGCGCGACGTGATGACGATGGTGCTCCGCGACATGGCGTCGGCCTGACGCTGGTGGGTTCGGCTATTGGCTTGCTGATGGCGGCCGCCGCCGGGCGGCTGATCGCCTCTCCTGATGGGCGTGGCGCCGATGGATGCGGTCACCTTCTCGACCACTGCGCTCGCATTTGCGGTGATCGGGATCGGGGCCTGCTATGTGCCGGCCCGTCGCGCGCTGCGGATCAATGCGACGGAGGCGTTGCGGTGCAGTAGCGTGACAGCGCTCCACTTTGAGAACGCGAGCATGAGAGCTTATGGACACCTTGATTCGCGATATGCGCTACGGCGCGCGGTTCATGGCCCGCGCGCGCCGGGCTTCGCGCTCGCGGCCATCGTGTCGCTCGGGCTCGGCATCGGCGCGAACACGGCGATCTTCAGTTTGCTCGACGCGCTGTTGCTGACGCCGATGCCGGTCGCGCAGCCCGATCGGATCGCGACGATCTATACCAGCGACTTCAGCAGCACCAGATTACGGCGCGTCCTCCCACCCGGACTTCAAGGATTTTCGCGAGCGCGGCAACGCCGTCGTTGATGTAGCGGCCTATCGCCTGATGCCGGTTTCGATGAATGCCAGCGGCGAGTCCGAGATTTCGTTTATCGAAGCCGTCTCTGGGAACTATTTTTCGATGCTCGGCGTCGGCGCATCGCGCGGCCGGCTGCTCTGGAGATGCCGACGACAACGCCGATGCCGCGCCGGCGGTTGTCAGTCAGCCATGCGCTCTGGACCCGGCGATTCGCGAACGATCCGTCGATTGTGGGACGCACCATCCAGTTCAACAGCCATCCGTTCACGATCGCGGGTGTCGCCGCGCGCGATTACGCAGGCGGCATGCGCGGCCTGTCGGTCGACGCATGGCTGCCGATGCTCGGTCTCGCAGCGCCAGCTGACGATAGGCGAGCGCGGCAACTGGACCAATCAGCGCGCGTCGCGCGGACTCTTTCTTCTGGCCCGCCTGCGCCCCGGCGTCGGCATCGCGCAGGCGCAGGCCGCGTTCGATGTGATCGCCGCCCAGCTGTACGCCGCATATCCGCAGGAGTGGCGCACCATTCGCGGCGCCGGCCGCCCGGTCTCGGTCGTGGCCGAGCGCGATGCGCGGCTGCATCCGGACTTGACCGGCCCCGTCGCCGGATTCATGGCCGTGCTGCTGGTGGTCGTCGGCCTGGTGCTGCTGACGGCGTGCGCGAACGTGGCGAACCTGCTGCTCGCGCGTGGAGCGGCCCGCTCGCGTGAGATCGGCGTCCGCCTCGCGCTCGGGTCGGGACGCGCGCGTGCTGGTGCGGCAGTTGCTCGCCGAAAACGTCCTGCTCGCGGCCTCCGGCGGCGTCTTCGGCGTGCTCGTCGCGTGGTGGCTGATGCGCGTGCTGACGTCGTTCAAGCCGCCGGTGCCGCGATTCCGCTCGCGATCGACCTTCGTCTCGATTCGTTCCGTGCTCATCTTCACGCTGTCGCTGTCCGTCCTGACCGGGCTCATCTTCGGCCTCGCGCCGGCGTGGCACGCGTCGAAGACCGACATCGTGCCGGTTCTCAAGGACGATGCGGCGCTCGGGCGGACGCGGCGGTCGCGCCTGCGCGCGAGCGTTCGTCGTCGCGCAGGTCGCGTGCTCGATGTTCCTGCTCGTCGGCGCCGGGTTGTTCGTGCGCAGCCTGCTGAGCGCCCGCGCGATCGATGCCGGCTTCGATCCGAGCAACATGATCGTGATGATGGTGGTCCCGGAGCTTCAGGGCTACGACCAGGCGCGCGGCCGCGCGCTCTACGACAACATGCTGTCGCGCGTCGCGGCGGTGCCTGGCGCGCAGTCGGCGACGCTGGCGGAAAGCGTTCCACTGAGCATCGGCGGATCGCGGCGAGGCACCGCCATCGAGGGCTACCAGCCGCAGCCGGGCGAAGACACGGAAACGGCCTACAACGTCGTGGCGCCGCGCTACTTCGAAACGATGCGCATTCCGATGGTGCGCGGCCGCTCGTTCACCGACGCCGATCGTGCCGGCGCGCCGCCGGTCGTCATCGTCAACGAAGCGTTCGCGCGGCCGCTACTGGCCGAACGCCGATCCGATCGGCAAGCGGCTCAGCGCCAACGGATCAGGCGGACCCTTCCGCGAAGTCGTCGGCGTGACGCGCACCGGGAAATACAACACGCTCGGCGAAGACCCGCGCCTTCTACTATCTGCCGCTGTGGCAGGAGTACGCAGGAACGGTCACGCTCCACGTCAAAACCGCCGGCGATCCCGCGTGCGTCGATCGGATCGGTCCGCGAGGCGATCCGCGCCGTCGACCCGAACGTCCCGGTCGTCGACGTGAAGACGATGGACGAGCAGATGCTGGTGGCGCTGCTGCCGGCGCGGCTGGCGGGCACGCTGCTGGGCGCCTTCGGCCTGCTCGCGCTGCTGCTCGCGTCGGTGGGGATCTACGGCGTGATGGCGTACGCGCGTGGTGTCGCGGACGCGCGAGATCGGCGTGCGCCGCGCGCTCGGCGCGCAGACGAACAACCTGCTGCGTCTCATTCTCGGCGAAGGGATGCGGCTGGCAGCGATCGGATTGGCGATTGGCTTGATCGCGGCGCTCGCGCTGACGCGGTTCGTGTCGTCGCTGCTCTACGGCGTGACGCCGACCGATCCGCTCACGTTCGCCGGTGCGTTGGCGATCCTGTCGGCTGGCCGCGCTCGTCGCCTGCTACATTCCTGCGCTGCGCGCGCTGCGTCGATCCCGTAACTGCGCTGCGATGAGTAGCGGTAGAGGCAGGTCGGGCAGGTCAGGACGGGTAAGGCGGGTGCGGGAATCCCCGTCAGGCGACCACTCAGCTTTCCCTACCTGCCTATCCTGCCCTACCGGCCTCACTGAGTGTCCGCGTCGAGGCCGGCGCTTCGGATCACTGTCACAGTGATCTGCGACGGATACTGCTTCGAGTGATGCACCGCGTTGTGCGCGACGACGCCCTTTGATTCGTCGTAGTTGTTGCCGCCGGTGTTGAGGTTGCGATCGAAGCGCGGGAAGTTGCTGCTCGACACCTCGATGCGCAGACGATGTCCAGCTGCGAAGTAGTTGCTCGTGGTCAGCGGCTGCAGCGTGACCTTGTAGACCTTGCCTGATTCCATCCACGCGAGCGGTTTGTCGTAGCCATCGCGATAACGCATCCGCTGAATCGATTCGTCGAGGTTGTAGGCGCGTGCCGTCGGGATAGACGTCGAGCACCTTGACCGTGAAGTCGGTGTCCTTCGCGTCCGACGACACGTAGAGCGTCGGCGTGATCGGACCGCTGACTTCCGGTGCCCTCTTTGAACGGTTCGCGTCGTGTAGACGAGGATGTCGTCGCGCGCTTCCATGCGCCGCTGATCGAACGCGCCGGCCTGAACCGCGGTTCCGGTGCAGCACACGTTGCCGCCGTACGAGAGCACCGGATTCATCGGGTCGTAGGTGAACGCGTCCGGCTTGTCCGCGTCGGGCGCGGCCGCGGCCAGCGTGCCGTCGCCGGCCAGGGAGTTCGCCTTGCCTGCGCTCGACAGAGAAGAACGTCATCGGCTGCGGCGCCGGCCGGCGGCCACGTGTCCGCCGTCTGCCATTTGTTGAGGCCCATCGTGAAATAGGTGACCTTCGGCAGCGTATCGAGCCGGGCGTCTTCTCGCCTTTCAGGAAGCGATCGAAGAAGCCGTAGACGATCTCGTTGTAGTCGAGCCGCGCGTCGCCCATGCTCCGTTCGCCGACGATGGTGTCGGCGGTGGCGCGCGTGTAGGAGCAATGCGCGACCGGCGCGATGACCGCCCACTGCTCGTTCGCGATCGCCGGCGACGCCGTCTTGCGCACGTGGTTGTAGAGCTCGAGGTTCGGACCGACCGAGACGTCGTACCACGACATGAACCACAGGCCCGGCACGTTCCAGCTTCATGTCGTCGTGGTAGAGGCCGCCGCGATACCACGCCGGATCGTTCGGCGTCCGCTGCATCATGCGGCCGCCGGTCTCCACCGGCATCGCGTCGGCGAAGATGCCGTGCGGTCGCGTCGACGTCCTTCAGGATGTCCTGCGTCGGCAGGTGCCACAGCGCTTTGTTCCAGTCGACCGGCGGCAGATGCTGCGCGCAGATCGAATGACTTCGATGCGCGGATCAGATCCTCGCGCGACGTGTTGGGCGGAAACATCGGCCGCACCTGATTCTGTTCGCCGTACAGCCAGGTGATGAACAGCATCTGCACCGCGCCGCCGCGATACCAGTTGCCCTGCTCGTAGTACGGACCGACGCGGCCGACACCGGCGCCGAATCCCTGGACGTTCATCGCCGCGTAGCCCGGGTGCCCGAGCGCCGCGACGCCCATCTGGTATTCGGCCGTCGACGAGCATCCGGTCGTGCCGACCTTGCCGTTCGACCACGGCTGCTTCGTCATCCAATCGATCGCGTTGTAGCCGTCGGTGCGCGAGCCGAGGATGTCGTAGTTGCCCTCAGAGAAGAAGTGCCCGCGCTCGTTCTGCACGACGTAGGCGTAGCCGCGCTTGACGGCGGTGAGCGCCGCGGTCATGTCGGCCGGAACGCCGTTGTGCACGTCCCAGAAGTTGAAGCGTATGCGGCGTCCGCACGAACACGATCGGCACCTTGCTCGCCGGGCCGGCATTCTTCGGCCGGTAGATGTCGGTCGCGAGCCGGACGCCATCGGGCATCGGCATCATCACCTTGCGCTCGACGATGGCGATGGACTGCAGCTCGTTCTCGAGATCCAACCGCCGCGTTTTGTCGGCGGCGCTCAGACCGCCTTGCTGCTGCGCGCGGGCAGCACGCCACTCGCGATGAACGGCGATCACGGCGGCAACGCTGAACCGGCGAATATTGCGTGGTCATAACGGCTTGCATGATACTGGATGGATGAATACGCGTTCTGAAATCGCTCGAGCTCGAAGAACAGCTGCGCCAGGCCGAATTGGGTCCGGATCCTGGCTTCTTCGAGCGAGCGCTGGCATGACGACGTCGTGCTCGCCGGCCCGGAAGGCGCAGCCGTCGCGACGACGGCGAAAGCCTTCGTCGTCCAGGCGCACCAGCCCGGGCGCCGGGTCCGAAGATTCACGAGCGTCGAGATGACCGACATGGACATCGTCGAGCACGGCGACGCGGCGGTCGTGACGTGCAAAGGGCACCTACGAAAGCCCGAACGGGTCCGTTCACGCTCGGGTTCCTGCGCGTGTGGTTCGAAGCGCGATGGGCCGCTGGCAGATCATCGCCGGTGTCCGTGGCGAACTGATCAAGGATAACGTCGATGACGACGCGCCCGCTCGCTCACTCACCGCGGCGATCGCGTCTCGGGCTCGCAGGCCGTCGCTAGTCGCCCAGCGGGTGCCGCTGGTTCCTCGTCCGCCCGCGCAGGCGCCCGGCCCGCCACGACCCGAGGACGGCAGCGCGGCGCCCGACGGCTACTCGCCGCCGCCAGCGTGGCTCGGACAGACGCGCGCGCCCAGGCCGGCGACAGACTGCCGCCTTCGTCGTCGAGCCGGTCGGCGCAGGGATTCGTCGGCGCCTTCTGTTTCAGTTTTCTTCCCGACGGCCGGATCCTCGTCGGCGAGCGGCCGGGCCGAATCAAGATCGTTGCGAAAGACGGTCACGTGTCGGAGCCGATCGGAGGGCTGCCGGCCAACCTGTGGACGCGCGGCAAGGGTCTCTTCGAGGTGCGGGCCGATCGCGGCGTTCGCGACGAATCGCACGATCTATCTGACCTACACCGTGCTGCCCGATGGCGCCGATCAGGCCGCGCTGCCGCGCAGCCCGGGCGTGCTCCTCGTCGCGCGTGCGCGCCTGTCGACCGACGATCGCCGGCTCGAGGATCTGAAAGTGCTGCTCGATGCCGAAGGCACCGGCGGACGGCTGATTCAGGCGCCGGACGGCACGCTGCTTCATCACGTCCACGATTCCGAGCGGTCGTCGGCATCAACGTCGGCCGACTGGCCGCAGCCGCAGCAGCTCGACAGCAACATGGGCAAGGTGCTGCGCATCAACAGCGACGGATCGATCCCGAAGGACAACCCGTTTGTCGGCCGCGCCGGCGCGCATCCGGAAATCTACGCGCTCGGATTTCGCGACATCCAGGGCGTGGCGATTCACCCGCGGACCGGTGCGCTCTGGACGAGCGAACACGGTCCACGCGGCGGCGACGAGATCAACGTCGTGGGGCGCGGCAGAGAACTACGGCTTCCCGGTGATCGGCTACGGACGCGAGTATACCGGCAAGCCGATCAACGGCGACAAGACGACGCAGGAAGGGATGGAGCAGCCGGTGTACTTCTGGACGCCGGACATCGCGCCGGCGGGCATCGCGTTCTACACCGGCAAGCTGTTTCCCGCCTGGCAGGGGAATCTCTTCGTGTCGGCGCTCGCCGGGCGCGCGCTCGTTCGGCTCGTGCTCAGCGGCGACCGCGTGATCGCGGAAGAGCGGCTGCTGACGCGGATCAGCGCGCCGGATCCGCGGCGTCAGCGAGGGCCCGGACGGCGCGCTCTACGTGCTGACCGACGGCAACGAGGGAAAGATCCTCCGGCTCGTTCCGGAAGCCGTAGCGACTACGGGCTCGAGCGACAGCGCCCACCGGATGCCGCCGGCCACATGCGCTCGAAACACGGGATCGTTCGACCAGATGTCGTCGCGGTGTCCGAGCGCGGTGTAGAACGACGCGGCCGCGGCCGTCGGTCCGCGTCCAGGCCTGCGGATAGTCGCCGCCTTTGCGAATCTCCGGACCCGAGATCGCTGATGTCGGTCTTCTCGGTGTCGAGGCTGAGGAGCACGTGGACGCGGTCGCGCGAGAACGCCAACGGAATCGGGAGGCGTCCGACCTGGCTCGACGTTCTCTGAGGGCCGGCGTCGCGTCCCACACCGCCGTGCCGAACTGGTAGAACTCCTCGACGATGGGCCAGCTGCCGCCGAGCATTTTCGTGGCCGGGTGTGATTCGGATCCTCGACCTTGAGGACGCCGACGTGGCGCTCGTCGATTCGCGCGGTCGGCACGATCGAGCGCCGGTAGTAGCCGCCGAGCAACTCGCCCGAACTCGGGGTAGTCGTACAGCGTCAGCGTCGCGCAGTGGACGCCGACGAGCGCCATGGCCATTGCGCACGTAATCGATGATCGCCTGCTTCTGAGCGGCCGTGCAGCGGCAGGTTGCCGTTCGTCATCAGCATCACGCCGTCGAACCGCGCGAGGTATTCCGGCGTGATGATCGACAGGTCGAGCTCGATCCGAGTCCTGCTTGTAGCCTTCGAGCGTCGTCACCTCGAAGCCGTGCCGGTCGCCGAGCTCGGCGACGGCGCTTTTTCGGCCGGCGCGAGGCTCGAGTGCTTGTAGAGCGCCGCGTGCGTCAGGAAGAGCAGCTTCTTCGGAGCGGGCGCTGGCCCTCGGGCGCCGAAGCGCTCGCGAAGGCCAGGACACAGACGAGGGGCAATGATTCGAGCGGTCGTGATCTCCACACTATAATCCGCATACTGCAATGAGTCTCGCGCCAGGCACCCGCTTGGGCCCATACGAGATCGTCGCGCCGATCGGTGCCGGCGGAATGGGCGAGGTCTATCGCGCGCGCGACGCGAAGCTGAATCGCACGGTCGCGATCAAGGTCCTGCCGGAATCGCTCGCGACCGACGCCGACCGTCTGATGCGCTTCGAGCGCGAAGCGCAGGTGCTCGCGGTCGCTGAACCATCCTCACATCGCGCAGATCTACGGCCTGGAGGGGCAGGACGGGGACGAGTCGCTCCTGCATCGTCATGGAACTGGTCGAGGGCGACGACGCTCGCCGATCGGATCGCGCGACGGACCGATTCCGTTCGCTGAGGCGCTATCGATCGCGACGCAGCTCGCCGATGCGCTGGAGGCGGCGCACGACGCACGGTATCGTGCACCGCGACCTGAAGCCCGCCAACATCAAGGTGCGCGGCGACGGCGTCGTGAAGGTGCTCGACTTCGGTCTCGCGAAGGCGCTCGATCCGCATCCATCGTCGATGGCGGCGACGACGTCGCCGACGCTCTCCGCTGCGCTGCCACGCGCAGGCGAGGCGCTCATCCTCGGAACCGCCGCCTACATGGCGCCCGAGCAGGCGCTGGGAAAGCCGTCGACAAGCGCGCCGACATCTGGGCCTTCGGCGTCGTCGCTCTTCGAGATGCTGACCGGACGCCGTCCATTCGGCGGCGGCGACGAGGTGGTGGCGACCATCGCGTCGGTTGTGAAAGACGCGCCGTTGTTCGCCGAACTGCCGGCTGAAACGCCGGCGTCACTTCGCCGGCTGCTGCGGCGGTGTCTGGAGAAGGATCCGCGGCGGCGGCTCGCGGACATCGCGGACGCCCGGCTCGAGATCGCGGACGCGCTCGAAGGAAACCCGAGCCGGCTGTCTCGACGACGCAGACATCGGGCTGGCGCCGTGAGCGGGCGTGGCAGCTTGCTCGCGGCGCTGTTGGCCGTCTTGGCTGCAGCCGGCTGGTGGAGCTGGTCGCGCCAGGGTCGATCGATCGTCCCGTCTCAGCAATCGGTGATCCGCGTCGATCTGGATCTCGGCTCGGACGTGTCGCTCGAATCGATTGGCGCGACGGTCATTCTTTCGCCAGACGGCACCCGCCTCGTCTACGTCTCGAAGCGATCCGACGAAAGTGACGCGGCTGGTCACGAAGCTCCTGGATCAGCCGAACCGCACCGAAATACCGGGAACTGATGACGCGTAGTCCGTTCTTTCGCGCCGGACGGCTGCTGGGTCGGATTCTTCGCGGCGGGCAAACTCAAGAAGGTCCGCCTCGACGGCGGGCAGGTCGTGAGCTTGTGCGACGCCTCCGCCGGACGTGGGGCGAGCTGGAGCGAGGACGGCTCGTTCATCGTGGCGGCGCTCGACAATCAGAGCGCGCTCGTCGAATTCCGGCGGATGGTGGAACGCCCGACGCCGATCACGATTCGCGGGCGAGGAACGCAGCCATCGATGGCCGCAGGTGCTGCCGGGTCACAACCGGGTTTTGTTCACCGTGAATTCCTCGCCCGGCAATTTTCGCCAACAGCGGCGTGGCCGTCGTGTCGTTCGGAGACAGCGGTCCTCCGTCGGAACATCGGGTCCTGTTCGCGGAAGCTGGGATGAGCCTCGCGCTACTTGGCGAGCGGCTATCTGACGTTCGTCAGGAAGGGGACGTGTGCACGCGGCGCTTTCGACGTGAACGAGGCGGCGGCTCGTGGCGAGCCGGTTGCCATATTGGACGAGATTTCGAACGAACAGTATTTCGGTGGCTGCAGCCTGATCTGACGAGAGGCGGAAGCCTGATCTACCACCGTGGCGCCACCCTCGATTCGAACCATTCAATGGCTCGACAGCTCCGGCACGCTTCAATCGCTGGTCGGAGAGCCGGGCATGACACTATCCGGGCGGTGTCGCCGGACGGCGAGCGGCTTCGCGATTTCGCCGCGCTCGACGGACTGAACGCGGACATCTGGGTATATGCCTGGCGCAGCGCACGCGGAACGCGAGTGACCGAAGGGCCGGAGCCAGAAGGCTTATCCTGTCTCGGAGTCCGGACGGCCGCTACATCGTGTTTGCGGGCTCTGGCGCCTTGGTATGGGGCCCTGCCGACGCGGCTCAAAGGCCCAAAGTCGCCGATGGCGGCTCCGAAGCAGGGCACTCTCTCGCCGCTGTCGTTCACGCCCGACGGACGGGAGACGTTGGCGTTCTCGGAACGGGCGGCTGATGGGAAATGGTCTGTCAAGACTGCGCCCATACGAAGCAACGGGATGGAGCTTCCTCGCGGGGAATCCGGAGTTGTTCGTGGACCTGCCTCGGGTGCCGCGACCGCGGCGTTCTCGCCTGACGGACGCTGGTTATACACGTCGGCCGAGTCAGGCTAGCAGAAGTGACGTGCGCGCGCTTGACAAACGCATCGAAGCGCGTCATCAGCGGCGGCGGGATGATGCCGACCTGGGCCCCTGATGGAAAGACGCTCTTATCGCACGCCGGAGCAGCGAATCATGGCAGTCACGTATTCAGCGACGGGCGATGCCTTGCTGCACAGCCCCCACGCGTCTGGTCCGAGCGGCGGATCGCGAATACCGGCATGACCGCGAACCCCGACATCGCGCCGACGGCACTCGCTTCGCCGTGCTGATGCCGGCCGAGGCGCCGGAAACCACAGGACACGCGGGCCTACTCACGCTGGTCCCCGACTTCGTGGAGATGCGGCGGCGCCTGAGTTCTGCTGGCGCGGTAACTCGAGCACCGCCGCGGCCGTTCAATCTGAAATCTAAACCTGAAATGCTCCCAGTATCTGTAGTGCTCCAGGCTTGTGTGGACCCTCGACCGGGCACGCCGATGTAGTCGGCCTGATCCTTCGTCAGCTTCGTCAGCTTCACGCCGAGGTGATCGAGGTGCAGCCGCGCGACCTGCTTCGTCGAGGTGCTTCGGCAGCATCGTAGACCTTCTTGCTCGTACTTGCCGGCGTTCGCGTGCAGCTCGAGCTGCGCGATCACCTGGTTGGTGAACGACGCCGACATCACGAAGCTCGGATGGCCGGTCGCGCAGCCGAGGTTCAGCAGCCGTCCTTCGGCGAGCACCATCACGCTGTGGCCGTCCGGGAAGCGCCACTCGTCGTACTGCGGCTTGATGTTGATCCGCTCGATGCCGGCGAACTTCTTCAGGCCGGCCATGTCGATCTCGTTGTCGAAGTGGCCGATGTTGCCGACGATCGCCTTGTCCTTCATCCGCGCCATGTGCTCGACGGTGATGATGTTGTGGTTGCCCGGTCGCGGTGATGAAGATGTCGGCGGTCTCGACGACGTCGTCGAGCGTCGTCGACCTCGATAGCCTTCCATCGCCGCCTGCAGCGCGCAGATCGGATCGATTTCGGTGACGATGACGCGGCAGCCCTGGCCGCGCAGCGCCTGCGCGCAGCCCTTGCCGACCTCGCCGAAGCCGAACACGACCGCGACCTTGCCGCCGAGCATGACGTCGGTCGCGCGCGCCAGGCCGTCGGGCAGCGAGTGGCGGCAGCCGTAGATGTTGTCGAACTTGCTCTTGGTCACCGAGTCGTTGACGTTGATGGCGGGGAAGAGCAGCGTGCCCGCTTCCATCATCTGGTAGCAGACGATGCACGCCGGTCGTCGTCTCCTCGCTGACGCCGCGGATCGTCGACGCGATGCGCGTGTAGCGCTCTTGTCCTTCGCGATCGACTGGCGTTGATGCGTGTCGAGGATCGACGCCCCACTCTTCGGGGTTCGGTGTCCGGCGTCGAACGCCGGCACCGCGCCGGCGCGTCTCGAATTCCGCGCCTTTGTGCACCACGCAGCGTCGGCGTCGCCGCCATCGTCGACGATGAGCGTCGGCCGTTGCCGTCGGGCCACTCGAGCGCCTGTTCGGTGCACCACCAGCAGTTCTCGAGCGTTTCGCCTTTCCACGCGAACACCGGCGTGCCCTTCGGATCGCGCGGTCGTGCCGCCGGTTTCGGGCCGGCCGACGACCACCGCGGCGGCGGCGTGATCCTGCGTCGAGAAGATGTTGCACGACACCCAGCGCACGTCGGCGCCTGAGCTCGGTCAGCGTCTCGATCAGCACTGCCGGTCTGAATCGTCATGTGCAGGCTGCCCATGACGCGCGCGCCGGCGAGCGGCTTGCGGCGCCGTGCTGTTCGCGCGCAGCGTCATCAGCCCCGGCATCTCCTGTTCGGCCAGGCGGATCTCCTTCCGGCCGAAATCCGGCGAGGCTCGAGATCCTGCACCTTGTACGGGTTCGCGTCCGGCGGCCTGTCGCCGCGGCGAAGGGGTGCATCTTCTCGGTCACAGTTGCCATGCACTTCTACTCCTCTATCCGCCTGATGTTGCGACATACGACAATCCCGGGCTCCGTTTCGTAGCTTTGCGATCCACGCGGACAGCGCGATCGCACCTTCGAGCGCGCGTCGGCGGAAGCGCGAACGTCGTCGAACCAGACTCTGCAAGACATCGTAGATCTCATCGCCGAAACCGCAGCCAGACGTGGCCCATCTGCTGCCGGTAGTGTCTCGCGATCGTGCGGCAGCATGTCGACGACGATCGGCGCGGCCGCCCGGCTTGAGGCACGCGCGCCACCTCGGCCAGCGCGCGCCCGGGCTCCGGCGACGTGGTGCAGCACCAGCATCAGCGTCGCCGCATCGAGCCGCGTCGTCTATCGGCAGAGCGCTCGAGCTCGCCGCGGCCGGAGCTCGACGTTGTCGAACCCGCTGGAGCCGCTTCTTCGCCGCCCGCAGCATCGCCGCCGACGCATCCACCGCGATCACGTGCGGCGACAAACGGCGCGATCGCCGCTCGCTCGCCTGGCCGGTGCCGCAGCCGAGATCGCCGACGCGTCCAGGCGCCCTCGCGCGAAGCGCGGCCAACGCCGCGAGATGAAAGCGATCGCCGAAGCAGCCTGTCGCGCACGCGATCCCACTGCCCGGCCGACGAGGCGAAGAATTCTGCGACTTGGCTGCCGCGCCGGCCAGCGTGGTCTGCAGCCGCCGCTGGTCCTGGAGCCGCGGCCGGCGTCGGGCCGACCTGTTCGCGGACGCAGCAGCCAGAGCCGGCGTGCCGACGGGTCGAGCGCGTCGCGGCGCGAGTCGTGTAGAGGCGGCTGGTCCCTTCGGCGCGCGACGCAATCCAGCCGGCGTCGGCCAGCGCCTTCAGGTGCCGGCTGACCGTCGACTGCGGGAGCTGCAGGATCGCCGCACAGCTCTGACACCGCGTGAGCTCGTGGCGCGTCAGAGCAGCGAGGAGCCGGCTCCGCGTCGGTGTCCGCGAGCAGCGCCGAGAGTGATCGAGAATTGCCTGGGCGCCGAAGTACCATCCGTATAACCGGATGGAAGGATAACACACGCCGAGTTGGTAATTCGCAATGTAATGGGTGGAGTTAACTCACCAATTCGACCAAGTCGCCAACTTCACACAATTGTCACGTCAGAACCCAGGCGCGAGATTGAACTGGAACACCCATGCCCCGCCCCGACCGCTGGAAGGGTGCGCAAGACGTCGAACTCGCCCACCGCGAAGCCGAGCGACGTTGACGCGGAAGGCCACGCCGGCGCTGCGACGACCGTCGTTGATGTCGAACGGATGCGGCGTCGCCGAGCCGAACGACGTGCTGTGGCCGTCGTCGGTGCGGTTTCAGCCCGTTCCAGGCGATGCCGCCGTCGGCGAAGAACGCGACCTCCACCGGGACCGGTCAGCCATCCGCTGCGACGCGCCGAAGCGGCCGCAGCAGCGGGAACCGGAACTCGAGGTTCCCGACCGAGCATGCGGCTGCCCGATCAGCCGGTCGAACGCTGGGCACGAGCTGGCGGTCGGTCGGCCAGGCAGTCGCGCGGCATCGAACGATGCCGACGTCGTAGCCGCGCACGAGATTCGGATAGCCGATGAAGAGCGGGAACAGCCGCGTGTCGCCACCGCCGTCGACCGTAGCGGCCGTAGTGCATGCCGCGCACGGCGAGCGTGTAGAACGGCGCCGGCATGAAGTAGCGGCGGTAGTCGGCGAGCAGCTCGCAGTACTGCGATGGACCCAAAGGTCGGCGACGCCTCGAGCCGATAGCGCTGGCCCTGCACCGGGCTGGTCGCGCCGTAGTTCGACGTGTCGTAGACACAGCGCCGCCGACGATCGTGACCAGCGTCAGCGACGGCCCGAGCGACGTTTCGTCTGCTGTCGTCCGCCGAGCACCTGCGCCGGTGCTCAGCGAGAAGGCCGTCGTCTCGACGATCTGATCGAACGAGATCTGGCGTGACGCCGCCCTGGAACTCGACGCGCTGCGAGCGGTTGAAGCGGATACGCGACCATGCCGGCGGCGCTCTGCTCGGTCTGCCGGAAGATCATCGCCTCGATCGATCTGCGCCGGTCACGCCGCCGAGCGTGGCCGACGCTCGACTGGAAGCCGCCGCTGAAGATACGGAATCTGCCCGCCGACGATGCCCCAGTTCCAGCGGTGTGCTTCTGGTTGTAGTAGAGCGCCTGCGCCGCCGTGTCCTTGAAGCTGAAGTTGTTGGTCACGCCGGAATTGAGCTGCACGGCGGTGGCGAGGATGTGATCGCCGAGCATGTCGCCGAACTGCAGCGCGATGCCGCCGCCAACCGCCGCGCCGAAGCGGGCAGGCGCCGACGGCAATCGTCGGCTGCGCCAGCCCTTCGAGCTGCCAGCTTCGGCGAGTAGTCCGTTCACGTCGTAGGTCGCCGGCGCCGTGGCCGGCGGCAGGCCGAAGCTCGTGCGATCGTTCGAGCAACGCTGGCGACCTGGCTGGGCCGGCGATCGAGCGGCGGCAGCTCGCCCGCGTTCGCGTCGGGCGACCCGCTCAAATCCTCGGCGGCCACGCGACCGTCCGTTGATCCCACCGGCTCCGACGTGACGTAGATGTCGTATTTTCCCGCCTTCATACACGCTGAACGCCGCGATGTTCGTCTTCGACGCGACCGACATCGTCGGGCTCGACGCGGTGATGCCGCTCAACCCGGTGGCGACGCGCGTCAACTGCGCGACCTCGCCGGACTCGACGCCGACGCGATAGAGATTCGGGATGCCGTCGCGATCGGAGACGAAGAAGAGCGATCGGCCGTCGGAACTCCATTGCGGGTTGATGTTCTTGCCGCTGGTGAACGCGCGCACCTGCTCGATCGCCCCGCTCTCGGCGTCAATCAGCGCCAGCCGATACTGGCCGATGTCGAGCGTCGTCAAATCGCTCGAGTATCGATCGGTGGCGAAGGCGATCCGCTTGCCGTCCGGCGACCACGCCGGCTGCAGATCGGCGTAGCGATCGTTGGTGAGGCTGTCGCAGCTTCGACGTCGTCAGGTCGTAGATGAAGAGATCGGTCAGGCCGCGCGTCATGCCGGTGAAGCAGATCGCGTGACCGTCCGGGGCCCAGGTCGGATTGAAGATCTCGTCGAGCTCGCGGATCGGCATCTCGCGGCGCCTTCGATCCGCTCGCCGCGTCGAAGATCGCCAGCGACGGCCGGCCCGACGCCACGGTGGCGATGGCGATGCTGCTGGCTCGCCGCGTCCCAGGCGCCGGCGGAATAGATGAACTGGATGCTCGAGAAGTGCGGATCGCTGGCCGTGCTCGTCAGCTTGCGCACGATCTTCCCGCTGTCCGCGTCGGCGACGAAGCAGGTCGATCGGAGAACACGCTGCGCGTCGAGAGGAACGCGATCCACCTGCCGTCGGGGCTGATCGCCGGCCCGACGTTCAGATCGCCGCCGAGGCCTTGCCCTTCGATCGACGCGCCGTCCGATCTGGTCGGGCGGCGTCGTCACCGCGAGCGTCGGCTCGTGACGCCTTGCGAATCGCCGCGTGCCAGTCGTCGGACAGCTCTTCGTCTTGATGCCGAGAGCACGCGCTCGATCGCGAGCATCGATGTCGCCGGTCGCCGCGCCGACGTCGAGCATCGCGCCGGATCACGTCGTCGCCGCAGGTGCCGCCGACGTACGCCCAGAACGCCTGGCCCCAGCGATACGGGAAGTATTTCGGGTTGTTCAGGTCCTGATCGGGCAGCGGTCGTGGCGACGTTCTTGCCCGTCGGTCGCCGGCCGCGCCGCGTCGCGCAGCCACATCGCCGTGTTCGGATCGACCGGGTCCGAGCGACAGATACTCCGGCCATGCCCTCGATGAACCACAGCGGCAGCCGCTCCGCGCCGTTCTGCCAGGCGCCGGCGCTCGGGCCGGTCGTCATGTCGAACTGAAACGCGTGCACGAGCTCGTGGCCGATCACGTGATCGGTGTCGGCGAGCGGACCGCCGAGCGGCAGCACGATGCGCCGCGCGCAGCGGTTCGGTGACGCCGCCCGTGCCCTCGCCCGAGCTCGCCTTGAATCGCGTTGGTCTGCTCGAAGTCCGGATGCGAGCGCATACAGCACGAGCGGCTGCCGTCCGCGCAGCTGATGCGCGAGCAGCCGCTCGAGCCGCGCGTGCCAGCGTTCCGGCCATGCGCGCGGCGATGTCGATCCCTTCACGCTCGCTCGGGTAGAAATAGATATCGAAGTGCTCGGTCTTCAGGACCTGAAGTCGAGGTCCTTATGCTGAACTTTGTTGCGGCCGAGATGCTGCGCCGACGCGGTGGATTCCAGCCCCAGCAGCAGCGCGACGGTCGCGGAGAGGGATGATTTTTCAGAGTTCTACCTGACCACTCGGCGGTCTCGCCGAGTGCAAGAGCTGGGCCGCGAATGCGGCGCTGCGCTGATCAACGAACAGTCGTTCCGCAGATCTGCACCCCGGCGCCGCCGTTCGGCTGAGCCGCGCAGTGCTGCGCCACCGCGCTCGCGGACCTCTTCCTTGGCAGAGGCTTCGCGCGCGCGCGCTCGGCGTTGCTGACGGCGTTGAGCGCGCGGCCGCCGAGATACTTGCCGACGAGGTTTTCGATGAGGATCGTCAGTAGCTCGCCCCCGCTGAACGCCGCATACGGCTGCCGGAGCGGGTTATCGACGGTCCAGCTGGAAACATCTGCCGCTGCTGCTCGAATCCACAAGGCCGCCGCCCCGCGCACGTATCCGCCAAACGGACCCGGGGTGGTCTTGAGGAACAGCGTCGCGAGCAGCTCCTCGATTTTCTGCCGCTCCGAGAATCTGCATCCGGAACGTCGGCGTCTCGTCGAGGCGAGCGCAGCGACAGCGCCGGCGGCTGCTGCAGGGCCTCTCTCGATCCTGTCGAGCGAGACCGGCAGGTTCGTCTGGGCGCTGTCCTCAGGGGCGGACGCTCGTGGCTGGGCAGAGGACGCCTGGGTGTCCTGCGCGTGGGCCGGCGGCACGGCCTGATCGCGATGAAAACAGCACAGCAAACAGCCGCATAAGGTTTATGACGCGGGCCATGGGCAGACGGCCGCCTACGCCCGATAGTCCATTTTAGTGCACGTCCCAGGCCAAATGGGCCTCAGGTGGACAGCGTTCAGTTTCACGAACAGATGCGCGCCGCTCTCGCGAGGCGTAGAATGACTCGCAGAATCGGAGCGTTTTCATGCCGATCAAGTGCCGCGAACCGATCAGATCGAGCTGGCCAACGCGATCGAAGAAGCGTGGCGAGGCGGCGGCCGACGCAGGCCTTCGGCGAGCATTTTCGGAGAAGGGTGGATCGTGCGCGCCTGGGCGCGGCGCCATGAAGGCGCCTACGCGCTGCCGCGCGATCCGCACGAAGCGCACTCGATTCGCCCGCGGATGCATCGGCTCTTCGATTGCCTCGAGCAGGTGCGGCGCCGCTGTCCCGTCGGCTGCAACAAGCGGCTGCCCCTCAACGCGATCATCCTGCCACCTGAACGACGATCATCATTGGACCCGCGAACAGATTGTCGAGTGGCTGAAGCGAGATTGAGACGGGTGTTAGGGGGTAGGGATTACGGGTTAGTTTAGGATTAGGACTAGCCACAAACGTGGGAGTCCGACTAACCCCTAACCCCAAATCCCTAACCCCCGCTCCTCATGCCGGAACTGCCTGACGTTGTCGTCTATCTCGAGGCGCTCGAGCGACACGTAGCCGGAAGCGTCTCGAGCGCGTCACGCTCTTCAGTCCGTTCGTTCTCCGCTCAGTAGATCCTCCCATCGACGCCATCACCGGGCAGACCGTTCAGGCCACGCGCCGGATCGGCAAGCGCATCGTGCCTTCGCGTCTTCGCATGACGGATGTGTTCCTCGTGCTGCACCTGATGATCGCCGGCCGCTTGCGCTGGCGCGCGCCGAACCAGAAGCTGGGCATCGGCAAGAAACTCATCCTCGCGACCTTCACCTTCGAGCACGGCACGCTGTTGTTTACCGAAGCGAGCTCGAAGAAGCGCGCGTCGATGCAGCCGTGCACGCGGAGCGCGGCGCTGCGCGCCCTCGATCCCGGCGGCATCGAGCCGCTCGACGCGACGCGCGAAGGCAATTTCGCGACGCGCTCACGAGCGAGAATCACACGGTCAAGCGCTCGCTGACCGATCCGCATCTCTTCAGCGGCATCGGCAACGCCTACTCGGACGAGATTCTTCACGCGCGCGAAGCTGTCGCCGCTCAAGCAGACGCGACGCTGCGACGACGACGAGGTTCGAGCGCGCTGCACGCAGGCGACGCGGTCGACGCTGATGCTGTGGACGGAGCGGCTGCGCGCAGAAGCCGGCAGGCGGATTCCCGGAGAAGGTCACGGCGTTTCGCGATCGAGATGGCCGTGCACGGCCGCTTCCGGCAGCCGTGTCCGGTCTGCGGATCGCCGGTGCAGCGGATCGTCTACGCCGAGAACGAGTGCAATTACTGCGCGACGTGCCAGACCGGCGGGCGGCTGCTGGCCGACCGGTCGCTATCGCCGTCTGCTCGAAGGACGACTGGCCGCGTTCGATGACGACGAGCTGTAGAGCGGCTTGACAGTAGGTACAGCCGCCTACGAGCGAGGTCAAGACTCACGTGTCGTGGCCCTCGACCGCGAGCGCGGTCTGACTGTTACTACATCGCGCATCCATGTAGATTTATAGATATGAAGCAGCGCCTCGGCGCTCTACCGGCTGCTCGGCGACGAGGCGCGGCTGCGCCTGCTGCGCGTGCTGGCCGCGGCAGCGCCTCGAACGTCACCGAGCTCACCGGCGTGCTCGGCCTGGCGCAGTCCGGCGTCTCGCGTCATCTCGGCCTGCTCAAGGACGCCGCGCCTCGTCGTCGAAGAGCGCGACGGCGGCTTCAGCTACTACCGGCTGGCGCCCGTCGCTGCAGGACGACAGCGGTGACGGCGCGCTCGCCGCCGATGCTGCGCGCGCAGTTCGAGCGGGCGGCCGACGATCCGGCGGTTCGCGCGGACGAGGCGCGGCTGCAGGAAGTGCTGCGCGCTGCGCAAGGAGAACTTCGATCGCGCATGCCGGCCCCGACACCCGCGATGCGCGCCAGCTCGTGCCCGGCCGCAGCTGGGCCGCGTGGTCGCGCGCGCTGGGCCTGCTGATGCCGGCGCTCAAGGTCGCCGATCTCGGCTGCGGCGAAGGCTACCTGGCCATCGAAGCCGCCCGCTGGGCGTCGCGCGTCGATCGCCGTCGATCGATCGCGATGCGGTGCTCGAGCGCGCCCGCGCCCTGGCGCGAGCGGCGCCGCGTCGCGAACGTCATCTGGAAGAAGGGCGAGCTCGAGAAGCTGCCGCTCGAGCGACGCGTCGGTGGACGTCGCGATGCTGTCGCAGGCGCTGCACCACGCGCAGTCGATCCCGTCGCGCGCGGTCGCGCGAGGCGGCGCGCGTCACCGTCAGCGGGTGGCCGCGTCCTCGTCCTCGACCTGCGCGCGCACCAGCGAGGAATGGGTGCGCGCGAAGCTCGGCGATCGCCGGCTGGGATTCGACGACGAGGAGTTGAAGCGGATGCTGACGGCGGCCGGGCTCGACCGACGTCGAAGTCGGCGTCGGGGCGCGGAAGAGCGGGCGATCCGTTCACGGTGTTGATCGCGTCGGGAACGAAAACACATGGCACAGCCGAAGACACGAACGACACGACGAAGACTGTGCTTGAGCCGGCTCGCTCGCCGAACGCGATTCTCGTCCTCGACGGCGCGATGGGGACGATGATCCAGCGCCTGACAGCTCACCGAGGCCGATTTCCGCGGCGCGCGGTTCTGCCAGTCACGGCCACGACCTGCGCGGGCGACTCCGATGTCCTGGTCCTGACGCGTCCCGACGCGATCTCCGGCATTCACCATCAGTATCTCGAAGCCGGCAGCCGACATCATCGAGACCAACACGTTCAACAGCACCGTCGGTCGTGCAGGCCGACTACGGTCTCGAGTCGCTGGCCTACGAGCTGAACGTCGAAGCGGCGAAGCTCGCCACGCGCGCGCGGCCGACGCGTGGACGGCGCGGACGCCGGCCAGGCCGCGGTTCGTCGCCGGCTCGATCGGCCCGATGAACCAGACGCTGTCGATTTCGCCGGACGTCAACAACCCGGCGCTCCGCGCGTCGACCTTCGACGAGGTGAAGGACGCGTTCAAGGAGCAGATCGCGCGGGCTCGATCGACGGCGGCTGCGATCTGCTGCTCGCTCGAAACGATCTTCGACACGCTGAACGCCAAGGCGGCGCTCGTCGGCGCATCGACGAGGCGTCTGCGACGAGAACGGTCGAGCGCGCCGAGTGCCACGAGGACCGTCTGCCGCTGATGATCTCGGTGACCGTCACCGACCGCAGCGGCCGCACGCTGTCGGGTCAGACGATCGACGCTTTCTGGGCGTCGGTCGCGGCACGCGCAGCCGTTCAGCGTCGGCATCAACTGCGCGCTCGGCGCGCGCGACATGCGGCCGTACCTGGCCGAGCTCGCCGCGCTGGCCGACTGCTACGTCAGCTGCTATCCGAACGCCGGGCTGCCCAACGCCTTCGGCCTGTACGACGAGCAGCCGCATCAGACCGCGGCACTTCTCCGCGAATTCGCGCACGCAGCGGCTTCGTCAACATCGTCGGCGGCTGCTGCGGAACGACGCCGGATCACATTGCGGCGATCGCGAAGGCGGTCGAGAGGCTGCCGCCGCGGACGATTTCAGATTCCAGATTTCCGATTTCAGATTTCAAGACCGTTCACGCAGCTTCGCCGGGCCTCGAGACGCTGACCATCCGGCCCGACTCGCAACTTCCAGATGATCGGCGAGCGGACCAACGTCACCGGCTCGGCGCGGTTCGCGCGGCTCGATCACGCGCGGGCGACTACGCCGCCGCCGCGCAGGTGGCGCTCGATCAGGTGCGCGGCGGCGCGAACCTCATCGACGTCAACATGGACGAGGGCATGCTCGACTCCGAAGCGCGCGATGACCGACGTTCCTGAACTTCATCGCGACCGAGCCCGAGATCGCGCGCGTCCCGTTCATGATCGACAGCTCGAAATGGTCGGTCATCGAAGCCGGACTGAAGTGCGTGCAGGGCAAGCGCGGTCGTCAACTCGATCAGCCTGAAGGAAGGCGAGGCCGACTTCCTGCGCAAGGCCGCGCATCGTCCGCCGCTACGGCGCCGGCGTGGTCGTGATGGCGTTCGACGAGCAGGGCCAGGCCGACACGATCGAGCGCAAGGTGGCGATCTGCCAGCGCGCCTATCGCGCTGCTGACCGAGCAGCGCCGGCTTCGATCCGGCCGACATCATCTTCGATCCGAACGTCCTCGCGATCGCGACCGGCCTCGAGGAGCACAACGCGTACGCGCATCAACTTCATCGAGGCGACGCGCGCTCATCAAGGCCAGCTGTCCCGGCGTGAAGGTCGAGCGGCGGCATCAGCAACCTGTCGTTCTCGTTCCGCGGCAACGACATCGTCCGCGAGGCGATCCACTCGGCGTTCCTGTACCACGCGATCAAGGCCGGCCTCGACATGGGCATCGTCAACGCCGGCCAGCTGGTCGGTCTACGAGGACATCCCGAAGGATCTGCTCGAGCACGTCGAGGACGTCATCTTCAACCGGCGGCCCGACGCGACCGAGCGCATGGTGCGAGTTCGCCGGCGACGGTCGAAGGGCGGCGGCACGAAACGGGAGCAGGATCGTCGCGTGGCGCGACGCGCCCGTCGAGCAGCGGCTCGTCGCACGCGCTCGTCCACGGCGTCGTCGACTTCATCGAGCAGGACGTCGAGGAGGCGCGGCAGAAGTACGCCGCGGCCGCTCGACGTCATCGAAGGGCCGCTGATGGACGGCATGAAGGTCGTCGGCGACCTGTTCGGCGCGGGCAAGATGTTCCTGCCGCAGGTCGTCGAAGAGCGCGCGCGCGATGAAGCAGCGCGGTCGCCTACCTCGAGCCGTTCATGGAGGCGGCGAGAAGGCCGGGCGGCCGGTAGCGGCGGGCGTGGCCGGCGGGGCGGGCAGGGCAAGGCAAGATCGTGCTGGCGACGGTCAAGGGCGACGTCCACGACATCGGCAAGAACATCGTCGGCGTCGTGCTCGGCTGCAACAGCTACGAGGTCGTCGATCTCGGCGTCATGGTGCCGGCCGACGAAGATCCTGCGAGACCGCGATCGACGAGCAGCGCGGACATGATCGGCCTGAGCGGCCTCGATCACGCCGTCGCTCGACGAGATGGTGTTCGTCGCCAGCGAAATGACGCGGTCGCGATTTCCAGGTGCCGCTCCTCATCGGCGGCGCGACCACGAGCAAGCAGCACACCGGCCGTCAGAAGGTAGCGCCTGAGTGCGACGGTCACGACCGTGCACGTGCTCGACGCGTCGCGCGTCGTCGACGTCGCGTCGAGTCTGCTGAGCGCCGAGCGCCGGCCGGCGTTCGAGCACGGACAAACCAGTGGCCTGCAGATCGCATCTGCGCGAGCAGCACTGCGCGCGCAGAGAGCGCCGCTCACTGACCTACGAGGCAGCGCTCGCCGAACCGGCTGACTATCGACTGGGCGCACGAACCACTGCCGCAGCCTCCGTTCACCGGTGTCCGGCCTGCTGGACGACGTGCCGCTCGCGCAGACATGCGTACGCTTCATCGACTGGACCTTCTTCTTCGCCGCCTGGGAGCTGAAGGGCCGCTTCCCGGCGCATCCTCGATCATGCCGAGTACGGCCCGGCAGCCCGCGACCTCTACGCGAGCGCGCAGCTCCTCCTCGATCGCATCGTTCGCGAGAAGCTGCTCACCGCGCGCGCCGTCTACGGCTTCTGGCCCGCGGCCAGTGAAGACGACGACATCGTCGTCTACGCGGGATCCGATCGCACGGGCGAACTGGTCGCGGTTCAACCTGCTCAGACAGCAGGAGACGATGCCCGTCGGGCAGAAGAACCTCTCGCTCGCGGACTTCATCGCGCCGCGAGCATCGAGCGGCCCCACCGATCAGCATCGGCGGGTTCGCCATCACGACCGGCATCGGCTCCGACGATCTCGTGCGACGGTTCGAGCGCCGAGACACGACGACTTCAGCGCGCTCCTGGTCAAGGCGCTGGCCGATCGGCTCGCCGAAGCGTTCGCGGCAGTATCTGCACGCGACCGCTCGCAGGAATGGGGAATCGACGACGCCCGGTCGCCGGAGGACGTGCTGGCCGAGCGGCATCGAGGATCCGTCCCGCAGTTCGGGTATCCCGCATGTCCGGATCTCAGCGAGAACGTTCAAGCTGTTCGAACTGCTCGGTGCGTCGCGCATCGGCATGTCGTCACCGAGCACGCCGCCATCCTGCCTGCGTCCAGCGTGGCCGGCCTCTACCTCGCGCAATCCGCACGCGCGGTAAGCTTCACGGTGGGCCGGTCGGCGAAGACCAGGTGGCGAACTACGCGCGCCGCAAAGGGCAGTCGATCGACCGCGTGGAGCGTTGGCTCACGCCGAATCTTGCCTACGAACGGGCCGGCGTCTGAGAGCCAGTCGGTTGCCGCGCAATACTGTAAGCGCCCGTCTCACTTCTGCACAGGGCGTCGATTTCTTGACGGCCTCGCCAGAACGACTCTAACGAACTTCGAGAATCAACACATCTCCAGTCAGTGCTCCATTTCCGTGATCCGTGTCTCAGAACGTAACACGACCCGCCGTGTTTGGGCGTTTTACCTGAGAGATTGAGAGGAAGCCGTCTGAGTAATTCTCAACCTCGTGCTCCAAAATGGCACTACGGGCCACATCTCAGGCATATTTCGGCGAGTCTGATTAGTCGCGTCCAATCAGTCATTTAGGGGCCTCTGCGCAGAATCGCAGAGCTGGCCGCTGTTTTGCCCTGTCAGAGTCCGCTATGTCAACGCCTGACACTTCCCGTACGCCTCGGCCCCGATCGGGCTGGGGTCCGCTGCGAGCCGTCGCCGGCTTCATGGCGTTTGCGCTGCTCGCGAACGCCGGGCCCGGCGGCCGCTCAATCCGGATCACGCCAACCGCGGTGGCGGGCGGCCCCAGCTCCGCCGTCAAGAACTACAAGCTCGACGACGTCGTCGACTCGCGGTCGAAGGGTCAATCCGCAGCACGTCTCGAGCGTCATCGTCACGCTCGCGCCTGGTGCGGAGTTGCCGCCGCATGGTTCAGCCGCTTCGCGCGCATCGGAAAAACTCGACATCATCAACGGTGTCGTGCTCGATCTGCCGAACGGGTTGCTCACGCAACTCGGCGCGGGATCCGAGCGTGTTCCAGCGTGCACGACGACCGCCCGGTTTTCACGCACAACTATCGGACGTCGGTCACCGTCGGCGCGCGCGCCGTCCAGGATCTGCTCGGCTTCACCGGCGCCGGCGTCGGTCTCGCGGTGATCGATTCGGGCGTGACCTCGTGGCACGACGATCTGATCGAACTCGAGCGGCGGCAATTATCCGTACGGCAATCAGCGCGTCACCAAGTTCGTCGACTTCGTAAACGGCCGCTCGCAGCCGACTGACGACAACGGCCACGGCAGCCACGTCGCCGGCATCGATCCTCGGCAACGGCAGCGACTCGAACGGCGAGAAGGCGGGCATCGCGCCGCGGGCATCGCTCATCTTCGCTCAAGGTGCTCGACCAGAACGGTCAGGGCACGATCAGCGACTTCATTCGCGCGCTCAACTGGGTCGCGGCGAACGCGCAAGGCCTACAACATCCGCGTCGTCAACGTCTCGATCGGCGCCGCCATCCGTGAATCGTACTGGACCGATCCGCTGACGGCTGCCGGCCAAGGCGATCGCCGACAGGGGCATCGCGGTCGTCGTCGCCGCCGGCAACTTCGGACAGAACGCCGACGGCGAGCTGCAGTGGGGCGGCATCACCGCGCCGGCCAACGCGCCGTGGGTGATCACCGTCGGCGCGTCGAGCACGCTCGGCACGCTCACGCGCGCCGACGACGACGATGGCGGCGTTCAGCTCGTCGGGTCCGACGTGGATCGACTTCCTGGCGAAGCCCGATCTCGTCGCGCCGGGCGTCGGACACCGCATCGCTCGCGGTTCCCGGCAGCGAGTTCCTACAGCGTCGCAGTCGCAGTTCCTGGTGACCGGGCGCCGTCTCAGCTCGGCTACATGCCGTATCTGGCGCTGACCGGCACGAGCATGGCGGCGCCGGTCGTCGCGGCACGGTCGCGCTGATGCTCGAAGCGAATCCGAACCTGACGCCGAATCTGATCAAGGCGATCCTGCAGTACACGCGCAGAGTCGTATCCCGGCTACAGCCCGCTGCGGCAGGGCGCGGGCTTCTGAACGCGCTCGGCGCGGTCCGCTCGCGCAGTTCTACGCGGGCAGCGCCGGATCGCAGCTGACCGATGCCGACGACACGTGGAGCCAGCAGATCATCTGGGGCAATCGCGTGCTGACGGGCGGCGTCATCAATCCCAACGCGCAACGCCTGGGCGCTCAACATCGTGTGGGGCACGGCGATGACGCGGCTCTCGGCGGCGACAACATCGTCTGGGGCACGCGGTGCGGCGGCGGCTGCGACAACATCGTGTGGGGCACGGTGGGCAACGGCGACAACATCGTGTGGGGCACCGTCGGGCAAGGCGACAACATCGTCTGGGGCACGGCGGCGCGACGCGCGACAACATCGTGTGGGGCACGGCCGCGGCGACGGCGACAACATCGTGTGGGGCACGCTGCGCGACGGCGACAACATCGTGTGGGGCACGGCTGCCGACGGCGACAACATCGTGTGGGGCACGGCCGGCAACGGCGACAACATCGTCTGGGGCACGTCGGGCGACGGCGACAACATCGTGTGGGGCACGTCGCGGCGGCGACAACATCGTGTGGGGCACGAGCTGCGGCCGCGGTGACTGCGACAACATCGTCTGGGGCACGGCGGCGACGGCGACAACATCGTGTGGGGCACCGCGGCGACGGGCGACAACATCGTCTGGGGCACGGCCGGCGGCGACAACATCGTCTGGGGCACTGCCGGCGGCGACAACATCGTGCTGGGTACTGGCGCTGTCCAGAACGTGATCTTCCCCGACTCCGGCCGACCAACCGTTGCCTAGTATTCAACTCGAATTCGGTGACAGCGTCCTGCTGCCCAGCGGCACCGCGGGAGGTCGTTAATCATGGAAAAGATGCCTTACGTCGCAACTCTCGATACGCAATTCGTTCCGGCCATCGACGACCGAAAACGTCGTCACGAGCGACTGGCAGCGCGCGCTGCCGGTGCTGCGCAGGCGCCCGCGTGGTGCTGCGTGAGCTGCGCGCCTCCGACGCGCCGTCGCTTTTCGCCATGCTGAGCGCCGACGAGGTGGCGCGCTTCATCTCGCCGCCGCCGACATCGGTGTCGGGTTTCGAGCAGTTCATCGCCTGGACGCTGCGTCAGCGGAGCGCCGGACGCGCTACGTGCTGCTTCGCGGTGACCGTTCGCGGCTACGACACGGCCATCGGCATCTTCCAGATGCGCGCAGATCGACGCCGACTTCCGAACCGCCGGAATGGGGCTTCTGCGATTGGCTCAGCGCTTCTGGGGCACGGGCGTGTTCCGCGAGGGCGCGGATCTGATGCTCGACTTCGCGTTCGAGACCGTCGGGGGTACCGCCTCGAGGCGCGCGCGTCCGTGTCAGAACGGCCGCGGCAACGGCGCGCTGCGGAAGATCGGCGCGGTCAGGAAGCGATTCTGCGGAAGTCGTTCCTGCGGAACGGCGAGTAGCTCGATCAGGTGCTGTGCGCGATTCTCGAAGACGAATGAGCGCGCCATGACACGGCCACCGATCGTGGCGGCCGTGCCACAGTGGGTTCACTGAACAGCTGAGAGCTGACAGCCGAGCAGCTGACGAGCTACTTCGCTTCTTCCTCATCACGCCAACAGCGGCGCCGTCCGACGCCCGTCGATCGGTCCCGCCCTCGAGCATGTCCTCCTTCGCGTTGAAGACGATCACCTGCGCCACGCCCTGCGATCCGCCGCCTTCGCGCAGCGTGTGGCCGCGGCGCTCGAGCTCCTTCACCGTGTCCGGCGAGAATCCGTAGCTTCTCGTAGTCGATGCGATCGGGCAGCCACTGATGGTGGAACCGCGGCGCGTCGACCGCCTCCTGCGCGTTCATGCCGAAGTCCACGACGTCGACGATCGTTTCGAGCGCGGTGTTGATGATCGTGCGGCCGCCGGGGCTGCCGGTGACCATGAACAGCTGGCCGTCCTTCGCTGAGGATCGTCGGCGTCATGCTCGACAGCATCCGCTTGCCCGGCTCGGCGAGGTTCGGCTTTGGTGCCGATCAAGCCTTCAGCGTTGGTCAGCTCCGGGCCGGCGTTGAAGTCGCCCATCTCGTTGTTCAGCAGGAAGCCGGCGCCGGGCACGACGATCTTGACGCCGTAGCCCTGCTCGAGCGTGTAGGTCATCGACACCGCGTTGCGGTCGCCGTCGACGATGGAGATGTGCGTCGTCTCGTCGCTTTCGTGCGGCCACTCGAACGTGGTCGGCGACGACTTCGAGGCGCGCGTCGCGTTGATCGTCTTGCGGAGGTCGGTGGCGTACTCCTTCGAGGTCAGCCGCGCCAGCGGCATGTCCGTGATTGAAATCGGGATCGCCGAGGTAGTGCGCGCGATCCGCGTAGGCGCGCTTCATCGCCTCGGCCATCAGGTGGATCGCGTCAGCGGACCCACTGCCCATCTTCGCGATGTCGTAGCCCTCGAGGATGTTGAGCATCTCGATGATCGCGACGCCGCCGGAGCTGATCGGCGGCATGGAGATCACTTCGTAGCCGCGGTAGGTGCCCTTGACCGGCACGCGCTTTTGGCCGCGTAGTTCTTCATGATCCTCGCGCGTGATCAGCCCGCCGTGCGCGAGCATTTCCTTTTCGAGCAGCAGCGCGGTCTCGCCCTGGTAGAAGCCGGCGGGGCCCTGCGACGCGATGCGGTCGAGCGTTCGCGCCAGATCCGGCTGCTTCAGCGTCTCGCCTGGCTTCGTACGGCACGCCGTTCTTCGTGAACTGCGCCACCGACGCCGGGTATTTCTGCATCTCGCGCTGCGCGTTCTTCAGCGATCGCGACGAGCGCCTCGGTGACCATGAAGCCGTCGCGCGCCAGCGCGATCGCCGGATCGACGAGCCGCTTCCACGGCAGCTTGCCCCTGTTCCTTCCACGCCATGTGCAGGCCGGCCACGGTGCCGGGCACGCCGACCGCGAGGTAGCTGTTGTGGTGCAGCTCCGCGCTGTACTTCCCGTCCTTCAGGAACATCGTCGGCGACGCCTTGGCGGGCGCCATCTCGCGGAAGTCGTAGGCGACGGCGTCGCCCGCTGGCGGGCCGGTAGACCATGAAGCCGCCGCCGCCGATGTTGCCGGCGGTCGGGATGGACGACGGCGAGCGCGAACGCGGTGGCGACCGCGGCGTCGACGGCCGTTCCACCTTCCTTGATCACGTCGGCGCCGATGCGCGACGCAATCTCGTTCTGCGACGCGACCATGCCCTTTTGCGCGCGAATCGGAACCGAGCCGGCGCCGATCGGGATCGAGACGACAGCGGCGACGATGGCGATGAGCAGATAGCGGAATCTTGGCCATGGCGCGGATTATACCTTTGCGGTTTTCCATGTCCCGCGCCGGAAGATGAGCGCGGCGACGAGCGACATCACCGAAAACGCGACGGCCATCGCCCAGAACGCCCCATCCGGTCCCATGCCCAGCGTGTGCGACAGGAGATACGCGAACGGGAGTTCGCCGAGCCAGCAGCAGCCGATGTTGATCCAGGTCGGCGTCACGGCATCGCCGGCGCCGTTGAACGCCTGGGTCAGCACGTAGCCGCAGGCGTAGAACGACAAAGCCGCCGCTGATGATGCGCAGACCCTGACGCGCGATCGGTACGACCTGCGGATCGCTGGTGAACGCCGACACCACGGCCTCGGCGAATGTCACGAAGAACACACTGATCACGCCCGAGCGAGGACGCCGTTGCACACGCAGGCGCGCCAGACCGACGCTTCAGCGCGATCGGGCCGTTTGGCGCCGAGGTTCTGGCCGACGAGCGTCGCGGCCGCGTTCGACAGGCCCCACGACGGCAGCAGCACGAAGATCACGATGCGGATGGCGATCGTCGAACCGGCGAGAGCCGCGCTGCCGAACGTCGCCAGAATGCGCATGACGCCCATGTAGCTCGTCGTGCTGACGAGAATCTGAAACACCGCGCTGCCCGAGAGCCGCAGCATGTTCATCATGATCTGCGGATCGATGCCGGAGGTGCTCGCGGCGGATCGCTGATGCGGCCGACGCCTCGCGACAGCGCGACGATCTGCACGACGACGCCGATGGTGCGGCCGGTGGTCGTGGCCACGGCCGCGCCGGTGACGCCCAGCTCTGGAAACGGTCCGAGCCCGAAGATCAAGCATGGGTCGAGACAGAGGTTGATCGCGTTGGCGATCCACAGCACGCGCATCGCGATGGCCGCGTCGCCCGCGCCGCGGAACACGGCGTTGATCAGGAACAGCGTCACGATGACGCCGTTGAAGCCGAAGAGGATGGCGGCGTACGGCCGAATGCGCGAGCACGCCCGGCGTCGCGCCCATCAGCGCCAGCAGCGGCCGCGCCATCAGCCATCCGCCAAGCCCCAGCGGCAGCGCGATGATCAGCGCGAGCGCCAGCGCCTGCACGGCCGCGACGCGCGGCGCCGTCCGCATCCCGCTCGCCGATGCGGCGCGCGACCGTGGCCGTGGCGCCCATGCCGAGGCCCATCGCGACCGAGTAGACGAGCGTCATCGATCGATTCGGTGAGGCCGACCGTGGCGACCGCGTCCGCGCCGAGCTTGGCGACGAAGAAGACGTCCACGACCGCGAACACCGACTCGAGCAGCAGCTCGAGCACCATCGGGATCGCGAGGAGCAGGATCGCGCGCGCCGATCGGTCCGTCGGTGTATTCGCGATGCGATCCGGCTAGCGACTCGCGAACCGTCGCCCACAGGCCCGGCGCGACGGTGACTTCTGGATGGCTCATTCAGGCCGGTAGGCGATTGCGTCAATTTCGACTCGCAGTCCGTCGCCGGGCAGGCCAGACACCTGCACAGTCGTGCGGGCGGGCCGATGGTCGCCGAACATGCGGCTGTAGACGCCGTTCATCCGCACGAACTCGCGCATGTCGATCAGGAAGACGCCGCACCGCAGCACGCATGGCAGGCCGGAGCCGGCGGCCTCGAGAATGGTCTGCACGTTTTTCAGGCACTGCTCGGTTTGCCGCTCGATCTCGGCGCCGGCGAGCTCTGCCGGTTGCGGATCGGTCGGCGCCCTGACCCGACACGAAAATGAGCCGGTCGAACGCCATCCCAGGCGAATACGGTCCCACCGGTCTCGGCAGTCGATCCGCTGCGAACGGGCGTGTGAGATGGTGTCATACGTGAATGTCAGCTCTTTCAACCGGTACCTGGCCGGATCGCTCGACCACTCGCTCCATGATCCCGCGTACAGCCTGGCTCCGGTCAGGCCCGCGTGTTCGAGCGCGAGCAGATTGTGGCACGCGGTCACCCCCGATCCGCAGTAGCACACGATGCGATCGGCCGGATGGTCGCCCGAGCGTGCGCGCGCATGCTGCGCGCGCAGATCCTCCGGCGATCGAAACGATCCCTCGGCGTCGAGATTCGTTTGATAGCAATGGTTCGCGGCGCCGGAATGTGGCCGGCGACCTTGTCGAGCGGTTCGACGTCGCCGCGGAAGCGCTCGGGTGCGCGCGCGTCGACGAGCCGCCAGCTCGCGGTCCGCGCGAAGCGCGGCAACCTGATCGACGGTCGCCGAGCAGATCGTCGGACGTGGTGCAGCAATGAACGTTTGCGGCGCGCGCGTTTCGGTCCCGCTTCGAGTGTCGCGACCTTCGGCGGTCCACTTCGCGAACCCGCCATCGAGCACGGCGACCGCGTCGTGGCCGAGCCAGCGCAGCATCCACCACAGCCGGCTCGCAAACATCCCGTTGTCCTGGTCGTACGCGACAACCTGCACGCCGCTCGTGATGCCGAAACGTGCTGAGCGTGCGGCGCAGCGCGTCTGGATCCGGCAGCGGATGCCGTCCGTTCGTCCCACTCTTGGGACCCGACAGATCGCGGTCGAGGTGCGCGTAGACCGCACGCGGGGATGTGCGACGCGCGTACTCCTGCTCGCCCCACGCCGTCGTCGCCGAGCTTGAAACGGCAGTCGACGATGGCGACGTGGTCGTCGTCGACGTGCATGGCTAACGCCGCGGTCGAGATCAGCGTCCTGAACGCCATGGGCGTATCGATACCATTGCAGCTCGAGTCGCTCCGCCACCAACCATCATCTCGAACGCGTCGTCTAATTAAGGCCAGTCAAATGCTGCTCGCGTCTCGTGCTTGCCGCTACTGTCGCTCCGCGGTCGCCGCGCGCGTCGACGCCGTGGCGGTGACGGACGCGCAGACGGCCATCGCGCGTCAACAACGGCGAGCTGAGCGACGAGATCTGGCAGCTGTCGAACGCCGCCGACGCGTTCGTCCAGCGCGAGCCCGAAGAAGGCGGCGAGCCGAGCCAGCGGACGGAATTCCGCGTCGCCTACGACGCGACGACGCTCTACGTCAAGGTCCGCGCGTTCGACACCGAACCGACGCAGCATCGTCAGCTACCTCACGCGGCCGCGACGCCGACTCGCCGTCGCGACTGGATTGCGCGTGCTGATCGACTCGTACCACGATCGCGCGCACCGCGTACGAGTTCGCGCGTCAACCCGTCGGGCGTCAAGCAGCGATCGCTACTGGTTCAACGACAACAACAGCGCGACGACAGCTGGGACGCGGTGTGGGACGTGAACGTGTCGCGCGATGCGCGCGGCTGGTCGGCCGAGTTCCGCATTCCGTTTTCGCAGCTGCGCTTCAATCCGGCCGACTCGAGCACGTTCGGCTTCGCGGTGTCGCGGCAGATCGGCCGGCTGAACGAAACGTCGACGTGGCCGCTGCTGGCGCGCAGCGCCAACGGCTGCCGTCTCGTCGTTCGGCGAACTCGGCGGGCTGTCGATGACCGGCGTCGCCGAAGCGGCTCGAGATGCTGCCCTACACCGTCGCCGATCTGACGACCGCAGCCGACCGGACGGCAACCCGCTGATCGACGTCGGCGCCGCCCGGCGCTGCGCTCGGCCTCGACATGAAGTACGCGCTGACGCCGGGCCTGACGCTCACCGCCGACGATCAATCCGGATTTCGGCCAGGTCGAAGCCGATCCCGCCGTCGTCAATCCTGTCGGCGTTCGAGACGTTCTTCAACGAGCGGCGGCCGTTCTTCGTCGAGGGACTCGGGCAACCTGCAACTTCGGCCTCGACTGTCCGGACGTGCAACGGGCTCTTCTACTCGCGGCGCGTCGGACGCGCGCCGCACGGCACCGACAATCTGCCGAGCGGCGACAACATCTACACCGACGTCCCCGGCGCAGTCGACGATCCTCGGCGCCGCCAAGCTGACCGGCCGGGTCGGCAAGTTCTCGATCGGCGCGATGCAGGCCGTGCAGCAGGAGGAATCGGCCACGGTGCTCGACGGCGTCGAGCGGTTCCGGCGGCCGGTCGAGCCGCTCACCAGCTATTCGGTCGGCCGCGTGCGCCGGGAGTTCGCGAACCAGTCGTCGTTCGGCGGTCATGCTCACCGCCGCGAATCGCCAGCTCGGTCCGCTCTCGTTCCTTCCCGAGAACGTACACGCGGCGGCATCGACTGGGACTGGCGATTCAAATCGTTCTACAGCCTCGGCCGGCAATCTGGTCGGGCAGCAGCGTCCGCGGCATCGGCCGAAGCGATCGAGACTCATCCAGGAGAACAGCCGCCACTACTACCAGCGTCCTGATGCGACGTCATTCGCGCTCGATCGCGTCGCGCGACGTCGCTCAGCGGAACCGCCGGCCGGCTCGCGTTCAGCAAGATCGGCGGCCAGCGCGTCCGGTTCAACTTCGAACAACACCTTCAAGTCGCCCGGCTTCGACGTCAACGAGGTCGGCTTCTTCCGCCGCGCCGATATGGTGACGACGGGGAACTGGCTGCAGGTGCGCAGCGACACGCCAGCAATACGTAACTGAACGAAGTAC
>ERZ1370068.967-contig-10884_pt1 | contig 56156 bp, 55 predicted proteins | sample MGYA00561227_ERZ1370068 | MGnify/ENA primary metagenome ERZ1370068 (study PRJEB38410, sample SAMEA6850437) | metagenome | study: Metagenomic assessment of the ecological functions of the soil: analysis of the soil microbiota associated with the... | reverse complement strand
CCGCAGGAGCTTGGTGAGCCGCCCAGGGCTCGCCGCCCTGCAGGCGCCCGACGACGGTCACGTCCCGTGCGATGGGCGATGCCGGCGTCCCCACCGGGAACGACGGCACGGTCACTGGTCAACGTCGCCGTGATCTGCTCGTAGGGCGCGAAGTGGTGGCTGAGCGGGCTCACGGAAGCGAGCACGTCCGTCGGCATCAGGCTGAGCAGGATCTGCCGCGCGACCCGCTGTCGTTCAGCACCGGGAAGGAGATGGAGTGCGACCGGCCCACCTCGCTCGTGATAGCTGCCGTCCGTGCACCTGCGAGCCGGTTGTTGATCTGCCGGGGGTCGTGCGGGTGCTCGATCGCGATGTGGACGCCCACCCGCGGGTCGCCGGTCAGCGTCACCGAGTCCAGCGGAAGACAGGCTCATGCGAGGCAGCGGACAGGCTGATGAGGCGGGACTGCAGCAGCTGGGACCGGGTGCCGATGCCGAAGGTGCTATCGAGTAGTGCACCAGCGCGTTGATCGCCGGCGTGTCCGTCGACAGGTTGCGCACGGTGACCCGCGCCTCTTCCATCAGGCGGAAGGTCCCCAGTTGTTGGTGAGGATGTCGGGGCTGTCCCAGCGGGGACGTCGGCCCGCCAGCTCCTCCACCTGGCTGTAGATCGCGAGGTCCGGGCGGTGGATGGGCACGTTGGAGACGCCGACCGAGCGGCGAGCGCTCGCGCGGCAGGCGTGGCCGTCCTCCGCAGTTGCAGAAGCCGTCTCAGCAGGCCCGGATCGGGCCGGCCCTTGCCTCGTTCGGCTGGTCGCGGCGGCCCGACGCCGGTCGTAGCCGGCCCGGTCGCCCGGCGGGATCTGTCGCCATTGCGTCTTCCTCCGTATCCGCTGGGAGCCGGACGGGGCACGTGTTACCGACGAGCGTGAAGAAAATGAACCAGTCAGGGGGCTAGGCGGCGGCTTCGCTGCCGCCGCAGCTGGTCGAGCGCTTCCAGCAGCTCGCTGATCTGCTGGAAGCGCTTCTTCCGGGCTCTTGTCAGGCAGCGCAGGATGATCGCCTCCAGCTCCTGCGGGATCGCGGGGTTCAGCTTGCGCGGGACCGGGGGCGCCTTCTGGATGTGGCCCAGGATGACGGTCATCACCTTATCGCCCGTGAAGGGCAGCCGGCCCGTGAAGCATCTCGAACAGCACGACGCCCGTCGAGTAGATGTCCGAGCGGAAGTCCGCCGGCGTGCCGCTCGCCTGCTCAGGCGACATGTAGTCAGGCGTCCCCATCACGGTCCCGGCCATGGTCAGCGCGCGATCGGACTCGCCGCGCTGCACCTCGGAGACGCGTGCGATGCCGGAAGTCCATGATCTTCACGCTCGCCCGTCTCCGGGCAGGATCAGCATGTTCTGCGGCTTGACGTCGCGGTGCGACGCGCCTGGGCGTGTGCGGCCTCCAGGCCGTGGCACACCTGCTTGGCGATGCGCAGGCCCACGCCCAGTGGGCAGCGCGCCCTTGCTGCGCACGATCAGGTCCTTGAGCGTCACGCCCTCCAGGTACTCCATCGAGATGTAGGGGATGCCGTCTGCCACTCGCGCGAAATCGTGCGTGCGCAGCACGTTGCGGTGCGTGATGCCGGCGCGCTAGCTTCAGCTCCTGCTTGAAGCGGTCCAGGAGCGTGGGGTCCTCCTGCAGGACGTCCTGGCGCAGCACCTCGAGCGCCACCTCCTCGTCGAGCTGGCGGTCGCGCGCGCGGTACACGACGCCCATGCCGCCCTTGCCGAGCGTCTCCAGGACCTCGTAGCGGCCCGCGAACGACGTCCTGCCCGGGTCCATCGGTCCGGTCGCCCGGCAGGACGCGGCCGTGAGGGACGCGGTGATCGCGGTGCCGTACTCGTCGCCCGTGACGCCCGCGCCCTTCGCGGAGCGTGCGTCATGCCCTCGCGCAGGAAGCCGATCATCTGCTCGCTTCTCGCGCAGGTCGGCCAGCAGCCTGTTGAACGGTGCGGGCCAGACACCGCGATCTCGTCGTTGCTGTCGCACCGCCACGCTTGCCGGTAGAACTATCCCGTCGCGCGCGCTCTCGACCAGTGCCGACCAGCTGGCGCACCGGGCCCGTGATGCGCGACGGCCACGGAGTAGGCGACGCCCAGCGCCGAGCGCCATCATGCGCCAGCGAGATCACGAGCAGGCTGGTGCGGAACTGGACGGAAGGCGGCCATCTCGACGCCAGGCTGCGCAGGCGCCACCATCGCGGCCGACGGTCTGGCCGGTGGCGGCCGCCAGCGGGACCTGAGACCGCGACGTGCCGCTCGCCGTCCGAGGCTCAGCTCGAACGGCAGCCGGCCTGGCTGGCGGCTCGCCGGGCCGCCCCGAGGCCGCCGTGAACGCGTGCTCCTTGGATCCCAGGGACGACACCGACAGCTGCGGCGGCTGCCCCGGCGCCTGCGTCGGGATACGCGATCTCTGCTGCGGGTGAGCTTGCGGATGTCGCCGGCCAGGCTCCTCGTCGATGCCGTAGCCCGCGATCAGCACGCCCTGAGGTCCGGGCCCGGTCTGACCATGGGCACCGACACCGCGTGGATAGAGCCGGTCGCCCTGGCGCCACACCGTCGCCGACTCCTGGCCGGTCCTCGACGGCTTCACCACGACCGGGTCCTTCGAGAGGTCCTCGCCGTCCGCCCCGGACGGTCGCTGCGCGCGATGACCACGCCGTCGGGCCCGGTGGCGATGAAGAAGTCCGCCTTCAGGTCCTGGCTTCGCGCTCCTTCAGGGTGTCGAGCACGGTGGCACGTCGTGTCTCGACGGCCGCCTTGAAGTACGGATCGTTCGCCAGGACCCGCACGCCCAGCCTGAGCTTGTTGTAGCGGTCGGCCTGGAACGTCTCCCCACACGCCGCGCGTGTCGGCCAGGCCGCTGGTTGATGGTCTCGGTGCGCGAGGCGGTTGGCCTGGAAGGTGGTGAAGCGCCAGCGTCGCGACCAACGAGGGCTACCACCAGCGGCGCGGTGCAGCAGCAGGATCTTCTGGGTGAGTCCCATCGCCGCGCTGTCAGTACCGTCTCGTCCGTCTGAGTAGTCCTTGCCGTACTTGTTCTTGTGCGGCGCCGTCTTCCACTGCGACGCGTCCAGCGTGAGCGGGCGCGGTCACTCCGCCCTGACGCTGGCCTACCATGATCCGTCCTGCGACGCCTCTGGGCCGCGCCCGCTCGTGCCAGGCCTTGAGCGCGCCAGCGCCCGGCCGGCACGTGCTCGATCGTGAACGAGCCGTCGGCGGCCGCGGTCGCGAAGTACGGGTTGTCGCGCACCAGCCACGACGACGCGCTCATCTGCGGGTGGATGTTGCAGTAGCCGCGCGATGGCCGGGATGCGCCGAGAGCGTCCAGCTCCCGCCTTCGGCGCTGTACAGGGTCGAGGTCGAACCGGTTGGCGCCCGGAGACCGAGAAAGACGTTGTGGAAGATCGGATCCTCGTTGGGGAAGTCCACGACCCCCTCCGGCGCTGACCGCCAGCACGCGCGGGTGGAATTCTTGCCCTTCAATGGTCATCGTCGCCCGCTCGGGCTTGCCCGTGCCCGTGGGTCCGTCCACGTAGACGATCACGTCCGAGAGATCATGGTCGCGGCTGCGTCCGCCCTTGTCCACCAGCGCGACCTTGCCGGAAACGGTCCTGGCGGCGGCGGGTGTCGCGGCCAGCAGGCACGCGATCAGCCAGCTGACGGCGGCGCCGGCCACGCGGCCGCTGCGCTGTGGTGGGTCCACAGCGGGGCAGTCTAGCATGCCGCCCCGCTATAATCCGGGCCACCCGGAGGCTTGAACCGTGGTTCCCTTCTGCCCGCCGTCTTTGCTCGCGGCCGTCTCCATCGACGGCGAGTGCGTCGCCCTGCGTCACGCGTCCGTGCTGGCCGCGCTGGCCCCCCATCCCCGGGGATCTCCGCGAGGTGCGGTGGCCGCTGTGCAGTCACGTCGAGCCGCAGTTCCCGGGCGGTAGCGGGGCCTGGCGGACGTGCGGCGGCTGCCGTTCACCGTAGCCGCGGCCTCACGGGCCAGAACGTGGTGGGCGTGCTGCGCGGCAGCGGCCCGGAGCTCATCGTGCTGGGCGCCCATCACGACACGGCGCCCGACGCGCCCGGCGCCTACGACGACGGGGCGGCGTGGACGTCGTCATTCAGGGCGTCGCCCGCGCGTGCTGGCCAAGGGCGCGCCGCCCGCGCACGATCGTGTTCGCGTCGTTGGGACGCGGAGGAAAGTCCTGGTCCACACCGGCTACGGGCAGGCGCTCGGCTCGCGCGCGCACCTTTCGTCGATGGGCGAGGACGCGCGGCGCCTGATCGCGGTGTTCAACGTCGGGATGTTGCCGGGTGGAAGGGCAGCCGGCCCGTTCTTCCAGCCGATCCCGCACGCGGACCCGGGCCAGCCGGGACGCTACGCGGTCACGCCGGCCTGGCTGGATGCGGGCGGCGCTGCGGTCACGGTCGTTCGCGGTCGGCGACTGCCGTGCTCGTGGCTCTACCAGCCGGGCGTGCGCACATTCCGCGCGACCCTGTACGGCGACGACATCTCGTTCTCGCAGGCCGGACGGCCGGCGCGCTGTACGCGCCGGCTCGTCCTTCCACCTCGTTCTATCCCCTGGTATCACGCAGGCCACCGACACCGCGCGCCGACAAGCTGAGGCGCGGCCGCGCTCAGCGCTGCATGGGCGGCGGCGCGCTCCGAGGTGCTGGACGCGCTCCACGCGTGCCGCCAGGGCCCGACTCGAGCCCGGACTGGTTCGGCGGCGCTTCGGCGCTCCGTCCTGGGCCCGGGCGCTTGTGGACGATCGGGCTTCTGTCACTGGTCCCGCTGGGCTTGCGCGCCGGACGCGGCGGCCTCGCGGGCCTGCTCAGCGCGTCGATGCAGGGCCTGCTGGCGTGGTGCTGCTGTGGCGCCACCCGGTGCTGGCCCTGTGGGTCTTCCTGCTTCCCAACCTGCTGGGCCGCGGTCGCCGGATCTGATCCGGCGCGATCGCTGCCCTGCCGGTCGCGCTGCTGGCGGGCCTCCTGGAATCGTCGCCTGGGTTCGTGGCTTCGTGGGAGGCGTGTCAGGGCCCCGGGAGATCGCGGTCCTCGCCTTCGGCCTGGCCTGCGCGTTCGCGGCCGGAGGAGCCCGCGGCGCGCGAGTCCTCCGCGCGAAGGCCGGAAGAAGAGCACGGCGGCGGCGCGCGTTAGCGCGCGCGCACCGTCCACCTCAAGCGGAACTTGAAGCTACTGGCCCCGCGGCCAGTTGAGTGACTGCACTCAGGCTTGAGTCACCTCATCGACCGCCGGAACACCGCGTTTGCCTTGTCCCCGTCGCCCTTGACCTCCAGGCGCACCGACGTCAGCGTCACGATGTCCCATGTGGAGCACGGCGTCCGCCTTGCGGGACCGTGATGCGGCCCTCGTCGAGGCTGCCAGCTTCCTCCCACGATGGCGGGACGGTCGTGCAGGTACGACGCGAAGGGCCGCGCTATCTCGCGGATCTCGAAGGAGATGGACTCTTCGGGGCAGGCCGACACGCGCATTCCCAGCCGCCGGCGAGCAGCTTCTCGATCTTCGCCGTGGGATGCGCGTGGGCGTGGGGGTCGGCCGGGGAGTGCGGGTCGGCTTGGTGGCGCCAGCAGCGCCAGCAGCACCAGTGCGGTCACGGACATGCGCTGACCTGGTGTCGCGGTCGATCGAGGCGCAGCCTAGCACGACCGGCAGCGGCCCCTCAGCGCCCGGTCCCGCCCGCGATGGCCGGCACGATCGCGACCGTGTCGCCCGCCTTGAGCGCGGTCGCCTGGTCCTCGAGGAACCGCACGTCCTCGTCGTTCACGAAGATGCGCACGTAGCTGCGCAGGTTGCCGTCCGCGTCGACCAGCTTCTCCTTCAGCCCGTGATGGCGCGCTCTCCAGGCCGTCGATGAGCGACGACACGTCGGCCGCCTCCACCTGATTTCCGTGCGCCGCCCGTCAGCGACCGCAGCGGCGAGGGATCTGCACCTTGATGGCCATGTGCTCGTCTCCTGTTCAGATGACTTCGAGCGGCTCTTCCGTGAAGGTCTGGTCCCGGTCGCGGAACACCCACGCCGTCGCCTCGGTCCGAACGCCTTCGGCCACGCCGACCACGACGTGGATCACGCCGTCGGACAGCCCCTCGGCCGCGATCCGGCGGTCCGTCTCGGACGGGCGCGCGGGGTGGTCGGGATGGCTGTGGTAGTAGCCGAGGATCTCCCAGGCCTCCGTCGCGCGCCTCGCGCTGGACGCGGATCAGGTCCTCGGGTGCGATCTGGTAGCGCACGCGCGGCGCTTCCGCACTCGCGGTTCACCGCCGCGATCCGCCTGCCGGACCGTCCGGTTCTCGCCCACCAGCACCCGCACACCTCGAACGGATAGCCCTCGCGCGCGTGCCGCGACCCGCTCGGCAGCAGCACGGGGATCCTCCTCACAGGTAGCGCTCGCCGCCGTCGGCCAGGAAGCAGCGACGATCACCGCTCCCGCCGGCAGCCGACCGGGCCACCTCGCGCGCTGCCCACAGCGCCGCTCCCGCGGAGTGGCCGATCGAGCAGGCCGTCCGCGTCGAGCGCCTCGCGGCACAGGCGATAGCGCGTCCCCGGTGGCGACGCGGACCTTCGCGTCCTCGACGCCCGGGTCGTACACCTCGGGCACGATCGCGGACGGCAGGTGCTTGAGCCCCTTCGAGCCGTGCAGCCGTCGTCGGGCTCGACCGCGATCACGCGGACCGCGCGCCGAGCGCTCGTGCAGGAAGCGACCGAGTGCCCACGATCGTGCCGGTGGTGCCGCAGCCCGGCTCACGAAGTGCGTGACGCGCCCGCCGGTCTGCTCGCCAGATCTCGGGGCCCGTCGTCCGGTAGTGCGCGAGCGGGTTGGCCGGCTGCGGTACTGGTCGGCGTAGAAATAGCGCGCTCGGGCTCCGCCGCGACCTTCCGCCTCACCTACGTGGAGCGCGCCGTCGCGCGCCGTCGAACGCGGAGTCAGCGTAGAGGTGCGCGCCGTACGCCCGCACAGACGGCGCCGATCGGCGCTCACGCTGTCGGGCATCACCAGCTCGACCGCGTAGCCCTTCGCACGGCCGACGAGGGCCAGGCCCACGGCGGTGATTGCCGGATGACGAGTCGATGATCGTCGCGGCCGGGCGCAGCGCGCCCCGCCGCTCGCCCTCCACGATGAGCGAGCGCGCGGTGCGGTCCTTGACGGACCCGCCAGGGTTGAGCCATTCGCACTTCGCCCACAGCTGGACCGCGTTCGGAATGCCGGCCAGGTGGAGGCGCACCAGGGGCGTGTGCCCGATCGCTTCCAGGACCGAGGTGAGCGCGAGGGCGGCGATCGCGGCGCTCATCGCACCGCCACGGGATCCGGCGCCGGCGTGAAGTGGCACGACCAGGCGAGGTCGGACGAGCTCGCGGATCGTCGGTGCGTCCCCGCAGACCGCGCACTTCTTGTTGCGCCGGATCTTGAACGTGCGGAACGTCATGCCCGAGGGCGTCGTACGTCAGCAGCCGCCCCACGAGCGGCTCGCCGCGGCCGAGCAGCACCTTCACCGCCTCGGTGGCCTGGATGAGAGCCGATCACGCCGGGCAGGACGCCTGAGCACCCCGGCCTCGTCGCAGGACGGAGCCATCTCGGCGGGCGTCGGCTCCGGGTAGCAGGCAGCGGTAGCAGGGCCCCTGGCCCGGCGCAAACACGGACGCCTGACCGTCGAACCGGAAGATGCTCCGCGGACACCACCGTCTTGCTCGAGCAGCACCGCTCCGTCGTTCACGAGGTACTTGGTGGGAAGTTGTCGCAGCCGTCCACGATCACGTCGTAGGGCGCCAGGACCTCGCGCGCGTTGGTGGCGGTCAGGCGCTCCGGTGCTGCACCACGCGCGACGTCCGGGTTCAGCGCGCGTGAGCGTGGCCGCGGCCGACTCGGTCTTGGGCCGGCCGACCGACGCGTTCGTGTGCAGGACCTGCCGCTGGAGGTTGCTGCGGTCCACGACGTCGTCGTCCACGATGCCGATCGTGCCCACGCCGGCCGCGGCCAGGTAGAGGCCCGCGGGCGAGCCGAGTCCGCCCGCGCCGACCAGCAGCACCTTCGAGTCGAGCAGCTTCGCCTGGCCGGCCTCGCCGATCTCGGGCACCGGCAGGTGCCGGCTGTACCGCTCGCTGCTCGGCGCGGAGAGCGTCCGCGGGACTCGATCGGCAGGCCCGGCCTCCTTCCACCTGCCCGAAGCCGCCCGCCATCGACGAGACGTTGCGGTACCCAGCGTCCTGGAGCGTGCGCGCGGCCAGCGCTGCGCGTGCCTCCCGCGCAGTACGCGGACGATCTCGGTCGCGATCCGGTCGGGCACCTTCTCCTCGATGCGCAGCTCGCAGGAACCCGCGGGGGATGAAGAGCGCATCGGGGACGTGACCGGTCGACCACTCGTCGGCTTCGCGGACGTCCACGAAGCGCCGCGCCGCGCCCGCCAGCTCGCGCGCCTCCGACGGGACACCTCGCGGACCTCGGCCTTCACGCTGGCGGATCAGACGTCCCTGAACGTCGTCATGAGCCTCCGCGGGGTCCCGGGGAGGCGCGCAATGAAGAGCAGGAAGGCTTCGCGTCAGGTCCCGTGCGGCGGGCCACGCAAGGCCAGCATAGCACGGGGTCGCGCCGAACCCGCGTGCTATGGTCCTCGACCTCCATGGAGGAACGCTCGAGGGCGATCTCGCCGCAGATCGAGGTGCCCGACCTGCTGATCGTTCCTCTACCTGGGACGCCGCAGCGGGGTGCTCGCCATCGAGCGCCCGACCAGGAGACGAAGCTCTTACTTCCGGCAGGGCGCCCGTCTACCGCCGCCTCCACCCGCGACGACCTGCGCCTGGGCGAGCTGCTGGTGCGGCACGGCCGGATGGGGCAGGCGCGCGTGGACAGAGGCCCTCGACCGGCAGGCCGACGGCGCCCGGCGGCTCGGCCACGATCCTCGCGTCGGCCGGCAGATCCTACGGAAGCGGAGCTGGCCTCGTTCCTGAAGGTCCAGGTGTCGGAGGTGATCTTCGACGACCCTCGGCTGGGCGCGACGGCTGCGTTCTCCTTCTACGAGCGGTACCGCACGCCCGCACACCGCCGTCAGCCCGGAGATGGGCTGCACGAACCTGCTGATCGAGGGCGCTCGCCGCATCGACGAGCGCGCCGCCTGCTCGGAGTGTTCCCGACCTGGCCATGGCGGTCGAGATGGTCGTGAACCCCGAGCCGCGTGAAGCACAGCGGCGACGCTCACGCCCGAGGAGTGGAACGTCCTCTTCCTCGCTCGACGGCCGGCGGAGCCTGGTCCGAGATCTGCCGCCTGGCGGGCGACGCCGACGAGCCGGCGACCCTGCAGATCCTGCACGGCTGTTGCGCGCGCGTTCGCGATCATCGTCCCCACGCCTCCCGAAGCCCGTCGTCGCGAGTTCGCCGGTGATCATCCCGGTGGCGGACACGTCCGATCCCTTCGCGCCCGTAGTCCCGCGTCGGCGCCGGTGCGCGTGTCGATCGAGTTCCCGACCGGGGATGCCAGCACCAAGCGTCGCGGACGACACGAAGGAGATCGTCAGCCCAAGGCGCGTGCAGTACCCGGCGACACACGGGCAACGTCACGGTCTCGCGGCTGGTGCTGGTGGCGGACGGCACAAGAGACGTCGTTCCACCGCGCGCGACGCCACACGCTGGGCCGCCACCGCAACAGCGACATCGTGATCTCCGACCCCAAAGGTCGTCGTCCTTCACGCGCGCATCGACCGCGGCGCGGAGGGCTCGTGCCTCAACGACCTCAAGAGCCGCAACGGCACGTTCCTGAACGGCAGCGGATCGAGACCGGCGTCATGTCCAGATGGGCGACGAGGTGCGGCTGGGCACGCGCGCCTGCTGCTACAAGATCGACTACACGAGCCGGATGAGGCTCTCGGCGACGGCGCTGGTCGCGCTCGGGATCGCTCGTCGGCCGGGTCGGCCGACGCCCCAATAAGTGGGTCCCCATGTTCAACGGCCGGGACCTCACGGGCTGGACGCCGAAGTTCTCCGGTTCGCCCGCGGGCGAGAACGTGCTAACACGTTCCGCGTGGTGGCGGCGTGCTCACCGTCTCCTACGACGGCTGACGAGCTGCGCGACGGGCGCTGCGGGCATCTCTTCTACGATCGTAGCTCTCACTACCGGATCCGCCTGGAGTACCGCTTCACGGGAAGCAGGTGGCAGGCGGCCGTCCTGGGGCCTGATGAACAGCGGGATCATGCTGCACAGCGAGTCCGCGCAGAGCATGCGGCGCGACCAGAGCTTCCCCGTCAGGCATCGAGGCGCAGTTCTGGGCGACGACGGCACCGGCAAGCGCACGACCAGAACCCGTGCTCGCCGGGCACTAACGTCGTCATCGACGGTGACCGCGTGACCGAGCACTGCCCCCAGACGACGCGGGTCGCGAGCGTACGTGGGCGAGTGGACGCGCTTCGAGGTGGAGGTGCACGGGAACCGCCTGATCCGCCATCTGGTCAACGGCGTGGTCACGGCCGAGTACGAGCCCGCGAGTACGACCCGACGGATGAGGACGGCAAGCGCGTCATGGGCGGCGGCCCGCTCGCGCTCGGCGAGGCACGTCGCCCTGCAGGCAAAGAGCCACCGGTGCAGTTCGCAACATCGAGCTGCTGGCCTCGAGCCCTAGCTCATCTGCGATAGACTCCGCGGTTTTGGAGACCCAGGCCGCGTCCGCCACTGCCCTTCGCGGATTCATTCCCGCGAAGGCGGAATCAATGACCGGCGCGGCCGGAGACGCGGAGGCTACTCGGAGGGGCCGTGCCGGAGATCCAGCCGTTCGCCGGAATCCGCTACCGAGTGCCCGGACGCGGACCTGCAGAGGTCCTGGCGCCGCCGTACGACTGATCCGCCGTCACCCACCAGGACGCGCTGTACGCGCGCGACCCGACCAACATCGTGCGCGTCGTCCTGAACCGCGAGGCGGGCGACGCGGCGACTACCTGGAGGCCGGGCGCGCGTACCGGTCGTGGCTCGACGAAGGGCGTGCTGGCGGCCGACGACGCGCCGGGCCCTCTACGTGCTCGGAGCAGGCCTTCACCGCCGGGGCCGGCCGCACACCCGCCTGGGCCTGCTCGCCCGCTTCCGCCGCGACCGACAAGAGCGCCGGCGAGGTGCTGCCGCACTGAGCACACGCGCGCGCGGCCGCCAGGAGGACCGCTGCACCGGGTCCTGCGCGAGGCGCGCTGGAAGCCGGCCCATCTCCACCACGATGAGCGAGGACGCGGACGGCTCGTTCGCGGGCGGGCTGGAGTCGCGCGTCGCGTCGAACCCCGACCCGCCTCGCCACGGAACGCGGCGGCGGTGGCGTCGCGCCGCCTCGTGGCGCGTGACCGATCCGGCCGCGGTGGGCGCGTTCCAGCGGTCGCTGGCGCGCTCGAAAGGCGTACATCGCGGACGGCCATCACCCGCTACCGCCCGCGCTGCGCTACCGCGCGACGAGGTGGGGCCAGAGGTGCGTGGACCTTCAGCGCCACTTCACGCACGCATCGGCTCGCCGGGGCGGCCTGCTGGTCCTGCCAGCACCACCAGCGCTGGCTTCGGGGCCGACGCTGGCCGAGGCGCGCGCGAGAAGCTCAGGGCGTGTTCACTGCATGAACGTTGCGCCCGACGACGCGGCCACGCGGCCCGCGCGAGCCGCGCAGTCCACGATCGCCCTACGCTCGCTGGCGTTGGCCAGGCGGCGCGCTCGTCGGCCTTCGCTCCGGGGAAGCGGCCCCGAGGACGCCACGCCTGTCCCAGCGCTTCCGCCAGCCTGCGCGCGCTCTGCGGCTTGCGTGCTTCCTCCACCGGGCCGTGCTCCCGCGCGCGCTCCACCTCGAGCCTCGACGGTCCCGCGGTGCGCTACGTGCACTCCCAGGCCGGAGAAGCGGAGCCGCACTGGCCGGCGGCCACTGCCGGCCTCAGCGCTGCTCCTGCCGCGCCACGCCGGTCCGCCAGATCAGCCGGACGTCCGCCTTCCCGCAAGCCGGCGAGTCCATGCCACGCCCAAGAGCACGTTCTTCCACCCCAGCTCGCCTCGGCCCTCCGTTGATCCATCCCGCTGGTCGTCTAGTCGGGCCGCGCAGTCCGGCGCGCGGCCGGGCCTACTGACCGGAGATCGGCCCTTCGCGATGGTCAGCTGCGTGGGGTAGCTGGGGGCCCGCTCGCCGCGTGGTGATTGAATGCGCGCGGTTCATAGTTCACTGAGGCTCGCGAAAGTCTTCCGCTTTCGCTCGCCCGCCAGCAGGGCACGTCGCGCACCGCTCGCACGGCCTGCCACGCGGCTCCCGGCTCCCTGCTACCGGCCCACGCGCTTCATCGCTGTGGCTTGTCCATTCCGGTCGATCGGGCCGATCCAGAACGCTTCGAACCCGCGCGCGGATTCGAGCCATGCGCAGAGCGGATGGCGGCGAGGCTGCCACGGGGTGAGCGCGCAGGCAAGCGACCGTTCCTCAGCGCTACTTCGCGGGCCACCCACGGCTGGACTTCGCAGGGGGCCCGCGGACGACGGAACCGCATGACTTGATGACGCACTGGAGCGCAGACGGAGCGAACCCCGTGGCCCTCGCCGCCGGCGATGCGGAGAATCGCTCCGGACGCGCGCCACGTTTGGCTGCCCGCCGGAGGCAGCCGGTTCGTGCCCAGCGCCGCTATGCAGAGGTCGCGAACGGCGTCAGCAGGACGCCGGGGCGGTAGTGAGCGACGCCGTAGAGCTCGAAGCGCGCGAGGGCCGCGAACTCCTCGGGGTCGTCCACCGCCAGGTGGCCACCTTGAGACCGGCCTCGCGCGCGATCGCGCAGCGCGTCGGACAACATCGCCCTTCTCCGGCATCACCAGCTCGCACGCGCGACGCCTCAAGGCGCCGGCCAGCCACCTCTCGATCCACACGGCCTGAGGCAGGTGCCCGCGCGCATGATCTCGGGCGCCACCGTTGCGGCAGCGCAGGAGGCCCGGCGCTCGGGCGCGATGAGCACCGTGTCCCTCTCATGCCGGCGCGCCGGATCTCCTCGACCGTAACACCTCGATGCCGCCCTCGGCGTCGTCCGTCACCGAGTCCGACTTGATCTCGATCATGGCCTTGCAGCGGTCGCGCAGGAACCCCAGCGCTTCGGCCAGCGTGGGGATCCGCTCGCCCGGTAGCGGTCGCCGAACCGGGTCGGGTAGCCCGCGGACGCCGCCCGCACCTCCTGCAGGGTCATCCCGGTGACCGTGCCGCGGCCGTCCGGTGGTGCGGTCGAGCAGCGCGTCGTCAGGCCTGCTGCCGTCCGCGTGAGCTGCACGTCGAACTCCACGGCCTACGCGCCGACCTCCAGCGCGGATGCGAACGCGAAGAAGGCGTGTTCTCGGGCCGATGGGCCGAGTCGCCGCGATGGGCGATGATCAGGGGCGCCATGCTCCAAACATAGCCGCTCAGGCCCTCGCGCGAAAGTGGTAGCCTCACGAAATGCGGTCTCTGTTCTGGGACGTGGACACGCAGGTCGATTTCATGCGGCCGGAGGGCAGCCTCACGACGTGCCGGGGCGGTCGAGATCCAGGCCCCGCCCTCGCCTGCGTGCGTGCGCATGCCGCCACGTCGGCATCATTCGCGTGAGCCTCCGTCTGCGACCACGTGCTGGAGGACGACGAGATCTCGGACACCCCGATTTCGAGACCCGTTCCCCCGCACTGCCTGCGTGGCACCGAGGCCGGGCAAGGTGCCCGAGACCGCGCTCGTCGATCCGGTGGTCGTCCCGAACCGGCGGAGATCCCGCAGTACTGGCGTCGCGGCTCGCCAGGCGCACCGGCGAGGTGCTGATCGAGAGAACCACTTCGACGTCTTCACGAACCGAACCTCGCGGTGCTCGACGTGCTGGCGCCGGACGCGATCGTCGTCGCGGCGTCGCGCAGGACGTGTGCGACGCGCACGCCATCGCCGGACTCCCTCCGGCGCGGGGGACTGCGGTCGTGTTCGTGGAGGCGCGGCGCGACCATCGATGCCGCGCGCGGCGCGCCCTGCTGGCCGGAGTGGAAGGACCGCGGCGTGGCCGTGATGCGGACGGACGAGGTGATCGCGGCCTATCGCGCGCCCGGCAGCGGTCGGGCGCGCGGGCGTCTACTGCCAGCCGCGTGCCCCTCGGCAGCGTGATCTCGAACACGCGCGCGCCGATGAACAGGTCAGCACGTTCGTGTCCAGCTTCCGGCCCCGGCCTCCTCCCGCGGGATGTTAGGGGGCCGCTCGACCGGAGACCGCCTTCTTGGTACGGGCGGTCCCAGGCGACGACGCGTCGAAGATGTGCAGACCGTCATCATCCGCGACTGGATCGGGATGTCCGTCGCCGCGACAGCTTCGCGCGGGTAGCCGGTGCCGTCCATCTTCTCGTGGTGCGCGTAGGCGATCTCGGGCACGCGCCGGAACTCGCCGCGTCCAGGGGATCTCGGACGAGGAAGCGGAAGGTGTGGGTGACGTGGCTCTCGATCTCCCGGCGCTCCTTCTCGGACAGGCTGCCCCGGCGGATGGAGAGGCGCCGCCAGCCTCGTTCGGCGTGAGGAAGGGCTGGCGGCTGCCCTCGACGTCGGCGTAGGAGCGCGACGGGCAGGTCCATGAGGGCGCGGAAGCTCTCCTCCTCGAGGATGGTGGGCTCGTTGGCCTGCAGGATCATGCGCAGCGATCTGCGTCGATCTCGGCCTGGCGGGCTCTCGGTGGTCGCGGTCCAGCGCGTGCGAGCAGCGTCCGGAGCGCCTGGCCCTGCTGCGCCTGCTCCAGTGAGCTCGCGCAGGTGCTCGGCCTCCAGCGTGCGCTTGATGTAGGCGAAGCGCTGGCGGATCAGCAGCATCTCGCCCACGTAGAGCTTCTTGCCCTTGATCAGCACCTTCTCGCGCACGCCGACCTTGCCGAAGTCGTGCAGCAGGCTCAGCGTAGCTGGATCTCCTGGAGCTGGTCGCGGCGTGAAGCGCACGTCGCGGAAGGGGCCGGTCTGCGAGAGCGTCCGACCTGCTCGGCCAGGCTCGACCGTCAGCGTCGGCCACGCGCCGGAGTGGCCGGAGGTGGTCGGGTCGCGGCTCTCGATCGCGGTCACGGAGGCGCGCACGAACGAGTCGAACAGCGTTCGGATGTCCTGGATGAGCGCGCGTGTTCTCGAGCGCCACCGCCGCCTGGCTGGCCAGCGAGCGTGACCAGCTCCTCGTCCACCGTCGTGAACGGCACGACGATGCTCGTCCACGAGCGCGACACCGGCCGCAGCATCGCCTGCGGCGTCGCGCTTCTTGTTGATGAGCTGGACGACGCCGATCACCTCGTCCTGGTGGTCGCGCATCGGGCACCACCAGCATCGACTCGCGTCCGGTAGCCCGACCGCTCGTCGAACGAGCGGCCGTAGCCGGAACGGCGATCCGGCCGGCAGGTCGTACGCGTCCGCCACGTTCACCGACCTGGCCGGACACCGCCGCGTAGCCCGCGATCGAGGTCTCGGCCAGCGGGATCGTGAACTCCTCGAAGGGGATGGCGACCGAGTCGTTCTGCGTCCACTTGAAGCGGCAGCTGGTCGTCCAGGTTAGCTGTCGTGGTCGCTTGCCCCGCTCCACCAGGTAGAGGCTGCCGGCGTCGGCGGTGGTGAGCTGCCGGCTGGAGGAGAGGGATCAGCTCCATCAGCTTGCGGATGTCGCGCTGGGCGGAGAGCGCGACGCCGATCGTGTTGAGTCAGTGCAGGTCGCGGCGCTGGCGGGCCAGCGCCTGCTCCAGCTCCTGCACCCGGGCGTGATCGGACACCGTGGCGGGACCCTCGCGAGGGGACCGGCGCAGATCAGCACAGGCCGCGGGACCGGCCGGGGTCAGGCGATGGCGCCCAGCTCAGCGCGGGTCGTCCACCAGCAGGTCGGGCGCCTCCGCAGGAGGCCCTCGGGGTCGAAGCCGTATCGCACCCCGATCGTGCGCACGGCCGGCGGCGCGGCCGGTGCGCACGTCGATCGCGAGTCGCCGACCATGACCGCGTCCGCGGGAACGGTTCCGGTCTCCGCGAGCAGGCGGAGGAGGCCCCGCGGGTCCGGCTTCTCGCGCGGGCAGGTCGGCCTCCGCCGTAGATGCGGCGGAAGAAGCGCGCCACACCGAGGCCCTCCAGGATCGTCCGGCTGAAGTCGCCCGGCTTGTTGGTGAGGACGGCCAGGCGGCGTCGCGGCCAGCGCGGCCAGCGCCTCTTCGGCTCCGGGTACAGGCGGGTCTGGTCGAGGACGCCGCCCGCGATCGCAGTCCAGGAACACGGGCAGCGCGTCCAGGGGCTGCGACCGGCAGCCCCGCGGCCGCAGGCCGCGAGCGATGAGACGCCTGCGCGCCGTCGCCGATCATCGACTTCACGGCCGCGACGGACAGCGCCTTCGTGCCCGGGGCGCAGCCGGTCCAGGGTGGCGTTGACGCGCGGCCGCCAGGTCCTGCGCTGGAGTCGACGAGGGTGCCCGTCCAGGTCGAAGACGACCAGCGCCGCGCGGCTGCCCGCTCACTCCGGCAGCACGCGCAGCCGCGGGAGGCGCGAGGGCGCGTGGTCGGCCCGGCGGCCTTCCCTCATGTCGCGGACCTCGGCCAGGCAGCCGCTGCACGGTCCTCGCGGAACTCGTCGGTGTTGAGCCCGCGGAAGCGGGGGCGGAAGGGATCCAGCTTGCGCAGCGCGTCGCGACCAGATCCCTCCGCTTCCGCGTCGTCGCCGTCGCTGAGGCGGACGCAGCCCTCGGAGACGTTGTTGAGCAGCGTGTAGAAGCGCCGCTCGGACGCGGCGCGCGTCCCCGAGGTGAATCCCTCCAGCGCGTTCTGGAACTCCGCGTACCGCCCGCCGTTGAAGAGGGTGACCGCGCTCGAAGGGCCTCGTCCACCTCACCATGGTAGCCGACCCGGCCGCCACGGCCGTTCTACCCCGGACAACTTCCGATGTAGCCGAGGGCCTTCAAGGCCTCGCACTGGGCCTGTCGATCGGCCCCATCACGCAGGTGGCCGGGGACCATCGTGACCCACTGGGGTGCAGGCCCGGCTTCTCCTCCTGCGGCGCGTTGAAGATGTCGGTCGTGGGGGCGCTCGCGGTCGTCGTCGCCGACCGGCTCGGATCTCGGGCGAGCTTCTTGAGCGGGCCCTCCGGAGGTGCACGCCCTCGCGGGCGATGAAGACGTCGCGCGCGCGCAGCGGCTTGCCGTCGCGCACCGCTTCCACCAGCACCGGCGCGCCCATCGGCCGGACCAGGAACGACGCCTCGCGCGGCTGGCCCGGCTTCCTGGCGAGCTGTCAGCAATCTTCAGCCGCCGGCCGTTGGCCTCGACCGCCTGGTGCTCGCCCTTGGCCCAGTGCCGGACGTCTCGACGTTCTCGATCCAGCCGCCGCTGCGGAGGGCGAGAGTCCACCTCGCCGCCGCCCGCGACAGCTTCGGGTGATGGCGGAACGGATTCCGGGACCATCGCCGCCTCGACGCCGGCCTTCGAGGAGAGCGCACGCGCTCGCGCGGTTCTGCTCGAGGATGCTCGCCTGCTCCTTCGGGTCCTTGCAGCAGGTCGAAGTAGAGCTCGTCCTCCTCGGGGCTGAAGCGCTGGACGTACTTGTCGCGTCCCGGTGCGCATCCCGTGCGCGACGAAGCCGCGATGGCTGATCTCGGAGACGCGCCGGCATCTCGGCGCGCCGCCGCCATCACGGCGCTGCAGCGGGCACCGCGCTGATCGCGGCAGGCGGGCATCGGCAGCCCAGCGCTCGCGAGGACGGTGGGCAGGATGTCCACGGCGCTGCACCTGCTCGTGTCACGCGCTGGCCCGCGTCGCGCCGGCCCGGGAACTTCACGATCAGCGGGACGCGGATCAGCTCGTCGAACACGCTCCTGCCGTGCAGCCACTTGCCGTGGTCCAGGAACTCCTCGCCGTGGTCGGCCAGGAAGACGATCAGCGCGCGGTCGTAGAGCCCGCGCGCCTTCAGCTCCGCGCACGAAGCGGCCGAACTCCTGGTCGCCGTACGCCGATCGTCGCCGTCGTACTGCGCGATCAGCGCGGTCGCGGTCGAGCGGCTCCTTGTAGTCGGTGCGCGGGTCCGACGCCGGGATGGTCGGGCGTCGGGTGCGGCTCGTACTTCCGGTCGAACGGCGGCGGGCGGCGCGTACGGCACGTGCGGGTCCATGGTGTGCACGTAGAGGAAGGTCGGGAAGCCGCGCGCGCCGGTCGAGCCAAGCGAGCGCCTGCGTCCACGACGCCCGGCGGCCTCCACCAGCTTCGACGGGCCGGTCGCCCGCGCCGTGCAGGCCGGCGAAGAAGTCGAAGCCCTGCTCGAACTGCGTGCCGGCGCCGTAGATCGACCGAGTTGGCGATCGGCGGCCGCCGGTCGCGTAGCCCTTGGCCTGGAGCATCTCGGCCAGCGTGAGCAGGTCGCGAGTCGAGCGGGTCGCGGAGCTGGACCGCGCGGTGGCTGGCCGGGCAGGAGCGACGTCAGCACCGGACGCGACCGACGGCTTCGTCCAGGAGGCATGCGGCGATCGCCTGCTCGAACAGCGACGCCGTCCGCCGCGAAGCTTCACGAGCTCGGCGTGGTGTCGCGCGCGTAGCCGTAGGGCCGCGTGTGGTCGGCGCGCAGCGTGTCCACCAGGTAGATGATCGCGAGGGGCGCCTCGGCGCCGACCGTGACGGCCGGCGCGCCCCAGCGACACGCGTGGGGTCGTCGCGCTTCTCGTAGCCCGTCGTCTCCAGGACGATCTCCGCGCCCGCGCCCCGCGTACTTCGAGAGGTCCACGTCGGCGTCCACCCAGCGCCGATGCTCGGCGTGCTCCAGGGGGTTCACGACCAGGGACCATGCGACGTCCTCGCGGTCGCCGCTCTTGACCTTCACCACGAACTCGCGACGCCGGGCCGCTCGTGGTACTCCGCGGGGATGCCGCACGAGAACGCGAAGTGGGCGCCCTTCGGGATGTCCACCGCATAGCGCAGCCGGCTGGGCGGGGAGGCGGGGAGCGTCCGCACCACCACGTCGTTGATGCGGATGTGGCGGCCGCTCTGGCTCAGGACCCAGGCACGGTCACGGCCCGCGGCCTGCGCGTCGGCGAGAGCGGCCTGGGATGGAGAGAAGGTCCAGGGACGGGAGGGCGGGTTGCAGCCGAGAGGGCCAACGCCGCCGGGACCAGGGTTCCGCTCGCCGACCAACGCACCAGCACCGCCTCCCGCCGCGCCCGCGGGCGCCGGCCAAACCCGCATTCTGGCATGGGGTCCGCGAGACGGCCAAACCGGGCGTCAGCGCCTCGCGCGCGCCTTCGCCTTCGTCGCGGCCCTGGGCTTCGGGTGGCGGCGCCGTCGAGCTCCTTGACCAGCTTCGTGGGAGCGACCGCGCGGTAGCTCTCGTCGATCCACTTGCGCAGCACGTCGAGCGGTGCCATTCTTTCGCCCCGTGAACCGCGCCGTCACCCAGCCCGCCTTGCCCAGGCCGTAGCCGGTCGGCGTCGCCCACTCGAGGCCGAGCGCGAAGCTGCCCGACTGCGGCAGCTTCACCGACAGGGAGAAGCTCTTCGTTCGAGGAGCCGAGGAACACGAACACCTTGGTCTTGACCTTCGCGACGGTCTCGCCCCACGGATGGTCTTCCCACGCGCCAGGGAACGTGAGCGCGAACTGCAACAGCTCGGCGCGTCCGCGCCGGGCGGAGCTAGTCTGCGGGCAAGGCGCCTCCTTGGTCCGATTCGAGGCCCCATGCTAACGTCCCGGCGGCCCAATGGTCACGAGCTCGCGGAGGCTTGTCCTCCTGACGCTGGCCGGGCTTGCGATCCGGCTGCTGTTCCTGCTGGCGGAGCCCGCGGTCGGGCCGGTCGCCGACGAGCGCACGTGGACCGACTGGGCCCGCACCGTGGCGTCGGAGCGCGTCCACTTCTCGCCCTTCCGGACGCGGATGATCTTCCATCCGCCCCCTGTACCCGTACTTCCTGGCCGTCCCGCTCTCGCTGTTCGGCACTCTGGAGGCGGCCAAGTGGCTGCAGGCGATCGTGGCCACCCTGCTCATTCCGGCGGTGGGACGGATCGGGACGATGGTCTTCGGCGTGCGCGCCGGGCTGGCCGCGGCCGCGGTGACCGCGTTCTATCCCGAGCTCATCTGGTTCTCGGTCCACTTCTGGGTCGAGAACGTGTTCCTCGTCCTCCTGTGGTGGGCGTTCGAGCGCTTGTTGACGTCGGACGAGCCGGGACGCCGCGCGGCCGCGTTGGGAGCGGGTGCCCTGTGGGGCCTCGCCATCCTCGCGCGCGAGACGGCGCTGTACTTCCTGCCGGTCGCGGGGCTCTGGCTCGCGTCTCGCCGCGCCGCGAAAGGCGCGCTCGCGCGCCGGCCTGTTCGTGCTCACGGCGCTGCTGGTCGTCGCGCCGTGGACGTACCGCAACTGGGTCGCGTTCCACGCGTTCGTCCCCGTGTCCACCGCGGGCGGCCTGAACCTGTTCCAGGGCAACGCGCGCCTCACGCGGCAGGAGGTGTACGACCTCTACGAGGCGGTGCAGGGCCGCATCGAGCAGTACCGCTACGGGCAGCGCATGGGCTGGCGCGCCATCCGCGAGCGGCAGCCGGCCTGGTTCCTCGAGAAGCTGGTCGAGCAGATGCCGATGTTCTGGGAGGCGGAGAGCATGGCCGTCATCCACGTGAAGCGCGGCGCGTACGGTGAGGTGCCGCCGCCCGTGGCGGTCGCGGCCGCGGTCGTGATGCTGGCCCCGTACCTGGCCGTGCTCGCGTTCTTCATCCTGGGCCTGGCCGCGCAGGCGTGGGAGCGCCGATCGCTGCTGCTGCTCGCCTTCCTCGCCTACTACAACCTCATCCACGTGGTGACGCACGGCTTCAACCGCTACCGCCTGCCGGTGATGCCCGTCGTGTTCCTGTTCGCGGCGGCCGCGTTCGTCGCCTGGCGCGAGGGCGGGCTCGTGCTCGCGGGACGGCGGCGCCTGGTGGCGGCCGCGCTGGCCGTGCTGTTCGCGATCACGCTCGTGCCCAGCTTCCGCGTGCACTGGGAGCACCCCGCGTTCGCCATCGGCCATCCGGGGAGACGCCGGAGAGCCCGTGAACCCGCGCTTCGGCCTGCCGCTCGCGATCCTGCTCGGCCTGGTGGTGCGCGTGCCCTTCTGGATCGAGGCGCTGCGCACGCCCGTGGACGGCGACACCGCGATCGTCGGGCTGATGGCGCGCCACCCGGGGCAGGGGACGACGCTGTGGGGCCAGCCCTACGGCTCGCCGCTGGAGTCGTGGCTGGCGGCGCCGTTCGTGGCGGCGCTCGGCCCCACGACGGAGGCGCTGCGCCTGTTCTACTTCCTGCTCGGCCTGGGGCTCATCCCGGCGGCGTACGTGCTGGCGGGACGGCTCGACGCGCGCGGCGCTGCCGGCGGCGGTGGTCGCCGCGTGCCCTCCGCCCTACTTCCTGCTGCTCTCGGCCCTGCCGCCCCCGCTCTACCCCAGCGTGCTGGTGCTCCTCGGCTGCGTGCTGGCGCTCACGCTCCACATCGGGCACCGCCTCGACGGCCCGGAGCCGGTGCGCCGCGGCCTGCTCGCGCTGCTGGGCGGGCTGGCCGGGCTGGCCCTCTGGACCCACTTGATGTCGCTGGGCGTGATCGCGGCCTGCGCGTGTCTTCCTGCTCGCGCGGGCGCCGCGCCGCCGCGTCCTGGTGGTCGCGGGCATCGCGCTGCTCGCGTGCAGCGCGCCCTGGTGGGTGCGCGCGCCCAGGCGATCCGTCCGCGACCCGCATCGTGAGCGTGAGCGACCGCCGCCAGACGACGCTCTCGCACCTGCGCGAGGTCCTGCCGCACCTGCACGAGCCGCTGGGCGGCCTGCTCGGCTCGCACGTACCGATGGTCGCGGACGACCCGGAGTTCATCGTCTGGAGCCCGCGCCTGGTCGCGGCCTGCGCCATCTTCATCTATGGCGCGGGCCTCGTGTTCGCCGCCCGGTCCGTGCACGACCCGCGGGTGGCGCTCCTGTTCGGCGGCGGCCGGGCTCACACTGCTCGCGTTTCCGTTCCCGCTGCGCTCCGGTCCCGCCTCCCTGCGCTTCCTGACGCCGCTGTACCTGCCGGTCGTCGCGCTGATCGCGTGGGTCGCGTTCACGCGCGCGCCCGCGCGCCGGGCCTGGCTGGTCGTGCTCGCGCTGTGCGGCCTGCACCTGGCGGGCAGCACGCGGCTGCTCGCCGCCTGGCGCAGGCGCCGACCGCCGCGCCGCGCCGTTCCTGCCGCCGGACCTGGCCCGGTGCGGGAGGCGCTGAGCGCAACGGCATCCGCCGCGCCTACGCGTCCTACGGTCCCGCCTATCGGCTGACGTACGAGCCGGGCGAGCGGATCGTGGCCTCGCAGCCGTGGAACGAACGCTTCCTCCACTACCCGCTGCCGTACCTCGACGAGGTGCGGTTCGCCATCCCGATCGCATGGGTGCTGACGCCGCGCATCCCCAGCGACCTGCCCAGCCCGGCCGAGTTCGAGGCCGCTTTGCGCGCGGCGGGCGGCGCGTGGCGGCGCACCGACCTGCCAGGCGCGCTCGTGTACCACGGGTTCGTGCCGCCCTACGCGGCCGCGGGCGAGCCGCTTGCGTCCGCGGGCCCGGCCGGCGATCGGCGACCTGGGAACGGCGCTCGTCCCCGACGTCCACGCAGCCGACCGTGCTCACGCTCGCGTCGCCCCCTGCCGCTCGACGCGGTGACGCTGATGGCCGGGCTCGACGGCCCGCCGCTCCTGCGCAGCATGGACGTCGAGGTGAGCGCCGACGGCATCACGTTCGAGAAGGTCGCCGAGCGGCGCCGGCGGAGCGAGCGCGCCGACCTGCGCTGGGTGAACGGCCATCCGCAGTACGTGCTCGACCACGACCTGCTGTCGATCCCGCTGGGCGGACGCACGGTCATGGCCGCTTCGGGTCGACGCCCGTTCGCGTCCAGGCGACGCCTGGCGGCTGGCCGAGGTCTTCCTGCACCCGGCCGGAGGCGCCGCGCGCCCCTGGGACGACGCGCTCGATCCGGCGCTCGGCTGGACCGAGAGGCGGCGCTCGCTGATCGCCAACCCCTGGCCGACCAGCGAGGACTGGTACTACCGCAGGCCGCTGGCCGAGCGCCACTAGCGCAATGGAAAACAGAGCCACAGAGCACACAGAGGTCACAGAGGTCAGATGACTTGATATCCCTGAACCCGGTGTCCCGGGTTCGCGGTGATCTCTCTGTGTTCTCTGTGATCTCTGTGGCTCCGTTCCGTTAGCCGTCAGGGTCGCGGACGGCCTTCGACGTGAGCGTAGGCCTGCGCGACCTTCTCGCGATAGCGCGCCGGGCTGTACTCGCGCTCGAGCAGCGCGCGCGCGCGCGGCGCGAAGCCCGCGTCCACTGGCTTCGTGAGCGCGTGGCGGATTCCCCGGCCGAGGCCTTCCGCGGTCGGCTCGACCAGGATGGCGAGCTGGAGCCGTCGAGGAGCTGCGTGTGCGTCGAGAATGCGCGTCGCCACGATGGGCTTGTTCGCCGCCAGGTAGCTGTAGATCTTGAACGGCGTGTTCGCGCCCTTGACGCGCGGCGAGGCCAGCACGTCGGCGAGCGCCAGGAAGGCCGGCAGGCTCCGCGGGCGGCCGCGTGCCCGCGAACACGCAGCGCGCCTCCGCCGCGACGCGGGCGCGCGCATGGAGCTCGACCTACGTCGGGCTCGCCGCCCATGAACACGAACTGCGCCTCGCGCACGATCGCGGCCGCATCCACCAGCAGGTCCACGCCCTGATAGGCCTCGAAGTTGCCCGAGTAGAGCACCACCGGACCGCGCCGGCAGGCCCAGCTCCGCGCGCAGCGCCGCGACGTCGGCCGCGGGGCGGGCGTCGCGCGTCGACGAGCGGCGGGTCCTCGACCTGGAAGACGGCGGCGCCCGGCGCGCGCGCGCGCACGCCGTCGGTGAGGCTGCGTGCACACCGTGATCACGGCGCGCGGCGTGGCGCAGGGCATGGCGCTCGAGCGCCGTCCGCCACCCAGAGCAGCGGGCCCGCGCGCGCGAAGCCGCTGTAGCGGAGCTGGTCGGGGATCGAGGAGTCGACGTCCACCACCAGCGGCAGGCCGCAGGATGCGCGCCAGGGGCGCGGCCAGGTGCGCGGCCTCCTCGACCGCGTGCACGACGTCGTAGCGCCCGAAGCGACCATCCGCGCGCACCGGCCTCGGCCATGAACGGCACGTCGAGCAGCGAGCTTTGCCGAGCGACGGCCCGGCCGCACGCGTCCGACCGGCAGCCGCAGGCTGCGCAGGTGGCGCACGCCGGCGACCGGCGACGGCTGCGCCCTGCGGGAACGTGCAGCAGGTCCGACGCTGGTGCCCAGGCCGCGGCCAGCGCGCGCACCATGCGCCAGCACGGCCAGCGGCGTGCCGCGCACCTCGAAGAACGGCTGCGGCGCCAGGAAGAGGATGCGCAAGCGGCGTCAGTGGTGGGCGAGAGGAAGCGCTCGGCGTCGATCGCGGCCATGCAGCCGCTGCCCGCCGCGGTGACGGCCTGGCGGTAGCGGTGGTCGGCCACGTCGCCGGCCGCGAACACGCCGGGCACGCTGGTGGCGGTGGTGCCGTCGCGCGTCACGAGGTAGCCGCTGCCGTCCATGCTCGAGCTGGCCCGCGGAACAGCGCCGGTGTTGGGCTCGTGCCCGATGGCCATGAACATGCCGCCCGCCGGGATCTCGGTCGTCTCGCCCGTCTTCAGGTTGCGCACGACGCGCGCCGCGTGACGCCCTGTCCCGCGCCGCCCAGGTATCTTCTCGATCGACGCTGTCCAGCAGCCAGCGCGATCTTCGGGTTCTGACGCGCGCGGTCCTGCATGATCTTCGAGGCGCGCAGGTCGTGTCGCGGCGGTGCACGACGGTGACCTGTTCGCGAACTTGGTGAGGAAGCGTCGCCTCCTCCATCGCGGTGTCGCCGCCGCCCACCACCAGCACGTCCTTGCCCTTGTAGAAGAACCCGTCGCAGGTGGCGCAGGCGGAGACGCCGCCGATGCGCGTCCGGAACTCCAGCTCGTCCGGCAGGTCCAGCCAGCTGCGCGCGTGCGCCGGTCGCGACGATCAGCGCCTCGCGCGGTGACCGTCGCCTCGTCCAGCTCCAGCCGGAACGGGCGCGACGCGAGGTCGACGCTGGTCGGCTGCGCGCCATCCGCGAACTCGGTGCCGAAGCGCTCCGCCTGGCGCCGGAAGCGGTCCATCATCTCGGGCCCCAGGATCCCCTCGGGAAGCCGGGGTAGTTGTCGACGTCGGTGGTCAGCATGAGCTGGCCGCCGGGCACGTCGGTGGGATCGCTGCCGCCGCCGCCTTCGACCACCAGCGGCTCCAGGTTCGGCGCGCGACGCGTAGAGCGCGCGCGGTGAGGCCCGCCGGCCCCGGATCCCAGGATCACGACCTTGTAATCCGCCTGCCGTGCCATGCGCGATCAGCATACCTGCGCGTCCGTGAGGGCCGTCTGCAGTGTGCGATCATGAGGGCCCCGTGACAGAGGCCTCGCTGTCGAGGATCGGCCGCTACGAGATCCGCCGCGAGCTGGGGCGCGGCACGATGGGCATCGTCTACCTCGCGCAGGACCCGGCCCTCGAGCGCAGCGTCGCCCTCAAGACCATCGACCTCGCGTTCGCGGTGCCCGCCGCCGGAGCGCGGGCCGGCTTCGAGCAGCGCTTCCTGGCCGAGGCGCGCGTCGCGGGCACGGCTCTCGCATCCCGGCATCGTGGTGGTGCACGACGTCGGACGCGACACCGAGACCGGGATCCTCTACATCGCGCTTCGAGTACCTCCAGGGCCGCACGCTGGCCGGACGCGACCGGAGCCGGGCCAGCCGCTCGATTGGCGTGAAGCCCTGCGCATCACCGCGCGGGCTGGCGCGCGCCCTCCACCACGCCCACAGCCATGGGATCGTGCACCGCGACGTCAAGCCCGCGAACGTCATGCTGCTGGCCTCGGGCGAGCTCAAGATCATGGACTTCGGCATCGCCAAGGCGCCGCACATCGAGCTCACGTCCACACGGCCAGCTGTTCGGCACGCCGCTCTACATGTCGCCCGAGCAGGCGCTGGGCCAGCCAGGTGGACGGCCGCTCCGACCTGCTCTCGCTGGGCTCCATGGCGTACATGATGCTCACCGGCGTGCAGGCGTTCAGCGCCGACAACGTCTTCCAGGTGCTCGCACGGGTGACCCAGGAGCAGCCGCTGCCGCCCAGCCAGGTGAACCCGGCCCTGCCGCCCGGGGTCGACCTGTTCATGAAGCGGGCGCTGGCCAAGTCGCCGAACCTCCGTTATCAGGACGGCGAGACCATGGCCAGCGAGATCGAAGACCTGCTGGAGGGCCGGCTGTTGCCGCTCTGGACGACGCCGGAGGGCGACCTCGACCACCCCCTGGTGGAGCTGATCGACGATCCGCTCGCGACCCGGCCGTCGCCGCCCAAGCCCGCCCCGACGACGGCGGCCCGCTGGCGCTGGGAGCCGTTCGCGGCTGCGCTCGCGCTCGCCATCGGCGCGGCCGCGCTCGTGACCGCGCTGCGCCGGGAGCATCTCGCCCGCGCCCTCGCCCGCGGGCCACGGCGCCCGCACCGGCCACCGCTCCCGAAGCCAGCCCCAGCGTCGCCGCGGCCGAGCCCGTCAAGCCGTCGCTCCGCCCGGCACCGTCGCCCGCCGCCTCCAGCGGCCGGCTGGCGATCGACTTCGGCGAGCACCACCTGAAGAGCGGCCGGCTCCGCATCTGGGTGGACAGCGACCTCGTGCTGGAGGAGGAGCTGGACTCGCACGTCACGAAGAAGATCCTCACGTTCCCCGTGCGCAAGGGATCCGTCACGCAGACCCTGGAGGTCCCGAGCAGGCTCGCGGCAGGTCAAGGTGCAGGTGCGCTGGGACGACAACATCAAGACCGAGACGGCGCGGACCACCTTCCGGGCCGGCGTCACGCGGCGGCTGGAGATCCGCGGTGAGCCGCCTGCTGGGAGGGTTGTCGCTGCGCTGGAAGTGAGGTACGGTCCGGAGTGATGAAGACGCTCGCGCGCATCGACGTCCTGCTCTCCACGCTGAACGCCACCGACGTGGGAACGCTCGACAGCATCCGTGAGAAGCTCCGCCTGGTCGAGGAGGAGCTGCGCGAGATGGAGCAGGCGGAGCTGGCTTTGCGCGCCGCGGAGACGATCGCCGCGCTGGCCCGCGGCGACATCGCCAGTTCAAGCGCGGCCGCGCCTTCCTCCAGTCAAGATCGGCCACCTCCGGTCCTAGCAGCCCGTGGCTGCGCCGCCCGTCTCCGTGCCCGGGCGCCGCGCGGCAGGTGCGATCGCCCGCGCGGCTCGACCTCCCGACGAGTTGGCACCCTACCTGCAGGATGCGGCGCGCACTCCCGGCGGGCACGCGGCCGCGGTGTTCCTCCCACGCAGCGAGGCGCGAGGTCGCGTGGGTCCTGCGCGAGGCCCCGGCCGTGCTGCCGGTCGGCGCGCAGTCGTCCCTCACGGGCGGGGCCACGCCGTTCGGCGAGTCCGTCCTCTCGCTGGCGCGGCTCGACGCGATCGGGCTGGTGACGGACGGGACCGTGCGCGCGGGCGCGGGCGTCGCCCTTTCCAGCCTCGAGGAATCGGTACGGCCGCACGGGCGTCTTCTTTCCGCCGGTTGCCGACCTTCCGCGGCGCGCTGGTGGGCGGGGTGTGCTCGACCAACGCCGCGGGCGCGTCCACGTTCAAGTACGGCCTCGACGCGCGACTGGGTGCGCGGGCTCACGGTCGTGCTGGCGAGCGGCGAGGTGCTCGAGCTCGCGCGCGGGGACTGCCGCGCAGCGGGACGGAGCACCTCGAGATCCTGCGCGCTGACGGGTCGTCGCTGGCCGTGCCCGTCCCGACGTGCGCAGCGATGCCGCGCGTCGCCAAGCGCTCCGCCGGCTACCACGCCGAGGCCGGCATGGACCTGGTGGACCCGTTCGTGGGCTCGGAGGGCACCGCTGGGCGTGATCACGGAGGCCGTGCTGGAGGTTCGCCGCGCGCCCGCGCGCCTGCTGGTCTGGGCCGGCTTCGAGACGGAGGAGGACGCGCTGGCCGCGGTCGCGCGCCTGCGCGAGGACGCGATCGGCCGGCGGAGCGGGACGGCGCCGGACGGGCTCGACGTCGCTTCGATCGAGTCGGTGGACGCCCGCTGCCTGGCCCTCCTGCGCGAGGACGGCCTGGACCGCGAGCACGGCGTCCCGTTGCCCGCGGACGCGCGGGCGGCGCTGTTGTCTCGCGGTCGAGGCGGCGGGCGGCGGGTTCGACGACGAGGCGCTCGCGCGCATCGACGAGCGGTGCGCGCGGGGCCGGACGGGTCCCACGCTGGTCGCGCCGCCGGGCGACGAGCGCCCGCGTCCGCTCTGATGGCGATGCGGGAGGGCGTCCCGCTGGCGGTGAACCGGCGCATCAAGGCGGCGCAGCGCGAGCATCCGTCGGTGCACAAGGTCGCGGGCGACATGATCGTGCCCATGGAGCGCCTGGCCAGGCCATGGCGCTCTACCGCGACGCGTTCGCGCGGCGCGGCCTGGATCCACGCGCTCTGGGGCCACGTGTCCGACGGCAACATCCACGCGAACGCCATCCCGCGCACGGGCGACGACGTGCACGCGGGCGAGGCCGCCATCGCCGAGTTCGGCGAGGCGGTGCTGGCCATGGGCGGGTGCCCGATGTCGGAGCACGGCGTGGGGCGCGATCCCGTGAAAGCAGGCGCTGCTCCGGCGCGGCTCCGCCGGCGACGAGGGCATCGCGCAGATGGCGCCACGCGGCGGCGCTGCTCGACCCCCAGGGCCGGCCGTCGCCGGGAGCACCGTTCCCGCGGGGCTGACGGAGGAGCGAGGTGGACCAGGCGACGCTCGAGGCGCAGCTCACGCAGTCCGCGGCCCGTGCCGCCGTGCTGGGAGCTGCCCACGTACCAGAACATCCGTCGTTCCTCAGGCGCCGCTCGACGCGCCCGCGCGTCGTCGCCGCCATGAGGCGCGAGGAGCCGAACGGCTGGACCGAGACGGGGATCGATCTCTCGCGGCCGGGGAACCCTCGCGTACCCGGAAGCGACCCCGCGCTGGAGACGCCGGACGACTTCGAGCGCATCCACGCGCGGCCTCCGCCGCGCTGCTCGGCGGCGAAGCGCCGCGCGGTGTTCCCGGCGGCGACCACTCCGTGACGTTCCCGATCCTGGCCGGACTGCACGAGCGGATGGGGCCGGTCGACCGTCGTGCACATCGATGCGCACCCGGACCTCTACGACGACTACGAGGGCAATCCCCTCGCACGCGAGCCCGTTCGCGCGCGCGTTGGAGCGCGGCTTCCATCCGCACGCTGCACCAGTACGGCATCCGCACGATCAACGCGCACCAGCGCGCGCAGGTCGAGCGGTTCGCGTGCGCTGCCACGATGACGCGCGACCGTGCGACGTGGCCGCCGCTCGAGACGAAAGGGCCTCGTCTGCGTGACCGTGGACCTCGACGGGCTCGATCCGTTCCGCGCCGGGCGTCGCGCACTGGGAGCCCGGTGGGCTGACGGTCCGCGAAGCTCCCGACGTGATCCATTCGATCAAGCGCGCCGGTCGTGGGGGCGACGTGGTCGAGTACAACGGCGCGCGACCCGCAGGGCCTCACTGCCGTGGTGGCCGCCCGGATGGCGATGGAGATCCTCGGCCTGGCACTGCGCGCTATCTAGGCCCGAATGGTCGAGAAAAACGTGGACCCGTCGGCCGGGACGCTTATCCTTTCCGGGCCATGAGAGCCCACGCCATCCCTCTGGCTCTGGTCGCGGCCGGTCTCCCTGACGTCCTGCGGAGGCGGCGCCAGCGCGCCCTGAGTCCATCACGCCGCCGGTCACCCTCGCTGCGGTTCACGCCCACGCCTGCCGGCCCGCGGCGCTGCCGACGCCCACGCCGCCGCCCTGCGACGCCCCGTGCGAGGCGCCGGTGAGCAACAACAACCCCGCGGTCCGTCTCACCATCCGTCATCTCCACATCCTGACCGACGAGGACGGGCAGCAGGTGCTCGACTGGGACCCCGAGCACATCGGCGTCGGCTGGCACTTGACGCTCGACGCGACCGCCAAGGACGCGGAGGCCGGGAGACGAATCGGCGACCGCGTGGTGCGCTGGTTCATCGACAACGAAGCGCTGGTGAAGGTCGGCGGCGACCATCTCCACCAGACGAAGCTGACGCCGCTCGCTCCCGGACAGATCGAGGTCTGACGCGAAGGAGGACGGCGCCGTCCCAACCGCCTGCGCTTCGTGTTCGTGCCTGTAACCGCAACCGGACGTGCTGCCGTTCGCGACCTTCGCACGTTCCATTTCCGACGCGTGGAACGGCCGCCAGGTTTCACGCCTTATTCGTCGACGCACCAGAGACTTGCGGCCCGTGGGGAAACACGCGGGGAGGGGGATTCGTATATCCCTGTAGAAGGCAGCGACTCCAGCAGGAAGCGGTTACCCCGCGTCCGCTCCCACGGCGGTCCACCGCGCGAATCTCTCGCGCAGGACCGGAGTGAGAGCCACGGCGCTCCTTCGAACCCATGATCCAGTCGATGCTGTCGTTCCTGTGGGAGCACCTCGTCCGTCTTGCTGGCGGCGCTGTTCCTCTTCTCGCCGATCCTCGCCGGTGCCGTCTTCGTGCGCGAGCGCCAGGTCGGCATCGTGGTGAAGCGCTTCTCGCGCACCGATCTGGCGCCGGGCCAGCTGGTACGGCGGCACTCGACGGTGAGGCGGGCTATCAGGCGGACACGCTTCCGCCCGGCCTGCACTTCGGTTACTGGCTCTGGCAGTACTCCGTGAGCAAGGCGCCGGTGACGGTCATCCCGCAGGGGCGAGATCGGCCTGGTGGTGGCCGCCGACGGCGCGTCCATCCCGCCCCAGCCGCATCCTGGCGCGCGTGGTCGAGTGCGACAACTTCCAGGACGCGCGCCGCTTCCTCCGAACGGCGGCGAGAAGGGGCGCCAGCTCGGCATCCTGACCGCCGGCACCTACCGCATCCACACCGTCGCTGTTCGACGTGATCACCGCCGAGCGACGCGGCCGTGCACGGCATGCGCCAGCGACGCGCTGCGCGTCTACCGCGTGCAGCCCGACCAGCGTGGGCATCGTGACGACGCTCGACGGCGCGCCCATCGACGCCGGGCGAGATCGCCGGGCCCACCGTGCAGGGCCATCGACAGCTTCCAGGACGCGCAGGCGTTCCTCGACGGGCGGCGGCCGCCGTGGCCTGCAGGAGCAGGTGCTGCTCGTCAGGCTCTGGAACCTGAACCCGTGGTTCGCCCAGGTCGAGCAGGTGCCGATGACCGAGGTGCCGATCGGCTACGTCGGCGTCGTGATCTCGTACGTCGGCAAGCGCGCACGAGGACGTGAGCGGCGCGGAGCTTCAAGCACGGCGACCTCGTGAACCCCGGCCACAAGGGCGTGTGGGTGGAGCCGCTGCTATCCCGGCAAGCACCCGCTCAACACGCGGGTGATGAAGGTTGGAGCCGTGCCCACCACGAACATCGTGCTCAACTGGGCCAACCGCACCGGAGCCGCACAGCTACGACGCGCAGCTCGTCGTCGATCACCGTGCGCTCGAAGGACGGCTTCGCGTTCAACCTGGACGTCTCGCAGATCATCCACGTGGGCGCGCCGGACGCGCCCAAGGTCATCTCGCGCGTGGGCTCCATGCAGAACCTGGTGGACCACGTGCTGCAGCCGCATCGTGGGCAACTACTTCAGGAACGCCGCGCAGGCCTCGACCGTGCTCGACTTCCTGGGCGCGCGCAGCGAGCGCCAGGTGGAGGCGGCCATGCACATCCGCCGGCGCGCTGGGCCACTACGACGTGCAGGCCATCGACACCCTGATCGGCGACATCCACCCGCCCGCAGAGCTCATGAAGACCCTCACCGAGCGCAAGATCGCCGAGGAGCAGAAGAAGACGTACGAGGTGCAGGAGGCCGCGCAGAAGCAGCGTCAGCTGCTGGTGCGCGAGACCGCGACCGCCGAGATCCAGCTGGAGATGGTGAGGCGCGGAGCAGGGCGTGCGCATCGCCGAGCTGGAGGCGGCCGCGCGGGTCCGGCAGGCGGGCGGTGAGGCGGAAGCGATCCGCGCGACCGGCGACGCGCGGGCCGCCGCCTACCGCGCGGGCGTGGCCGCGCTGGGCGAGCCGGGGTTCACCGCGCTGCAGGTCATGCAGGTGGTGGGCGAGCGCGCGGTGCGCATCGTGCCGGACGTGTCGGTCACGGGCAACGGTGACGGCGGCGGCATCTGCTGGGCGCCCTGATGGGCAAGTGGATGAAGCGAGACGGCGCGGCCCCTGCCCGCGAGTGACGCTGCCGAGGATGCACGGCCGGGAGCGTCAAGCGCTCCCGGCCTTCCCTGCCGTCCTACAATGCGACTGATGGCGTCCGGGGAAAGGCAGACGTGACGCAGCGAGTCCGTTTCACGCCCTGGATCGCGAGGGAGGCGTCTTCGCGGTCGGCCTCGCTGCGGCCGCGGCTCCCGCGCCCGCCGGTGAGATTCCGTTCACGGCGCACCCCCGCTGGTGGGCGGCCTGGGTCGGGTCCGCAGCGCCTCACCCGCGGACATCGACCGGGACGGCGACCTGGACGTGGTGGCGAACTCGACGGACTCTCTACTCTCCAACCAGCTCGTATGGCTCGAGAACGTGGACGGTGACGGCTCCGCCTGGGACCACCCACACCATCGCGACCTGGGGGCGGGAGACCACTACCGCGTGTTGACGGGCCGACGTGGACGGCGACGGCGATGCCGACGTCGTCGCCAGCATGCACTCCGAGCGTTTCGAGGTGGGTCTGCTCTGGTGGGAGAACGTCGGCGCCGGCGTCTGGACCCGGCATGTCATAGCTGGCGGCGGTCGACGCCGCCATTGCCGTCGGCGACATCGACGGCGACGGAGACCTCGACGTGGCCGAGAACTCCTCCGGCTCCGGGGAAGCGCCATCGTCTGGTTCCAGAACGCCGGCCACGGTACGGACTGGACCGGGCACCTGATCGCGGACCAGCAGGGCAGTTCCGCGCCATGCCGATGGCCGACCTGGACGGTGACGGCGATCTCGACGCGATCGGCCACGACATCGGCGGGAGCACCAGCTGGTTCGAGAACGACGGCCACGGGGAGGGCTGGACGCGTCACGCGCTCCTGCCGGCGATCGGCGAGCGACTCCACAGTCGATGATCGTGGCCGACATCGACCGCGACGGCGATCCGGACCTGTTCACCAGCTTCCCCACATTCAACGGTTCCGTGGAGTGGGTGGAGAACATGGGAGGTGCCCGCTCCTGGGTCCGCCATCAGGTGGGGACCGCCAACTTTCCGTGGGCGGTCACGGTCGCGGACCTGGACGGCGACGGCGACCTGGACGGGTTGGCGGCCGAGCAGTCTTCGGATCAGTTGATCTGGTACGAGAACCTGGCGGCCGAAGCCAACGCGTCTGGTCGGCCCACAACGTCGGAACGCTCGTCGACGAGGCCCTGAGCCTCGAGACGCCTGACCTGGATGGAGACGGCGACCTCGACGTGCTCGCTCCCGCGTTCCACGGAGGCGACGTGCGCTGGCTCGAGAACGTCAGCCTCCATGGCGGCGCGTGCTTCGACCCTGGCCTGCCGATCGCCCGGCTGCCGGCCTCCTCCGTCTCCTCGGCGGACTTCCGATGGGGACGGGGATCTCGACTGCCCTGTCGGCTCCCTCCCGTCGTGTGGCCTAGCGAGAACGTCGGAGGAAGCGGCGTGTCATGGGTGGAGCACGCGATCGCTGGTGCCGTCGGCGAGTCGGCCCGGCCCGTCGACTTCGACCATGACGGCGACGTGGACGTGATCCACGCCTCACGTGCCGACGACAGGGTGTCGTGGCTGGAGAAACACCGCCCCCGACGGGTCGGCCTGGAGCGAGCACTCGATCTCGACCGCCCTCGACGGTCCCGCCTTCGCGGTGGGCGCCGACCTGCTCCAGGATGGACACACGGACGTGGTGTCCGCGTCGTTCCTCGACGACACGGTCACCTGGCATCGCGAGGTGTTCAGCGGCTTCTGGGCCGCAGGCCATCTCCACGACTTCCGACGGAGCGCGATGCGTGGCCACCGCGGACATGGATCAGGACGGCGACCTCGACGTGGTGGCGGCATCCTCCGGCGACAGCACGCTGGCCTGGTACGAGAACGACCTTCCCCGGGCCCGTTCCGTGGCCGAGACGGACCGTCACGACGGCGGCCGCGGGGGCGGCGTTCGTCGCCGTGGCGGACGTGGATCGCGACGGAGACCCGGACCTGCTGGGCGCCTCGGTGCTCGACGACCGGGTGTCCTGGTACGAGAACACCGCGGGCAACGGAACGGTCTGGCAGGAACGGACCATCACCACGGCCGCTGACGGCGCGACCTCCGTAGCCTCGGCCGACCTCGACCGCGACGGCGACCTGGACGTGCTCTCCAGCTCCGCCGGCGACGGCACCGTGGCCTGGTACGAGAACGTCGGGGGCGCCGGCGCCGCGCGGACGCGGCGGACGATCACGGCACAGGCGCCCGGTGCCGCGAGCGTGACCGCGGCCGACCTCGACCGCGACGGCCTCCCGGACGTCATGGCCGGATCATCGGCGGGCGTCGTCTGGTACCCGAACCGCGGTGGCCAGTTCGCGCTGGCGGCGATGGACCAGGCGCCGGGCACGGCGCTCAACGGGTCGCTGGTCGCGATGCTGCGCGTCGACGCGACGCAACCTGGGCCGGCCGGGCGATGGCGACCTCGAGTTGGCGCGGCTCGGCCTGCGGCTGGAGTCGGCCAACGGACCGCTGACGCCGGCCCAGGCCAACGCCGTCATCGAGTCGCTCCGGCATCTACCGCGACGCAAACGGCAACGGCGTCTTCGACGAGATGGCGGACGCGCTCGTGTACAGCCAGGGGCAGCTCCTGCCCGCGGAGGCGCCTGACCCTCCCGTTCGCGGACGGCGACCCGAACGGCCAGGTGACGACGGGCGCCACACGAACATACTTCGTGGTTGCGGAGCTGACGACCGACGCGAAGCGCGCACGACCCGCGGCAGTTCCGGGATCGTGCACCTCGGGCTCGGCTCCCATGCCAGCGCTGCCGAGGACAGGGACCATGACATTCCCCTGCGGCCCGCGTGCCTGCCGACGTCTCGTCGGGCCTGGTGACGACCGTCGTCCCGGTCGAGCTGACGACCTTTGCCGTCGAATGAGGCCCGGATGATCCCAAATGACCGATGACCTGCGGCTCGCGCGCGGCCGCGCGCGAGGATGCCGCCACCATCGTGGACCTCATCCGCGGGCTGGCCGAGTACGAGCGCGAGCCGGACGCCGCGATCGTCACCGAGGCCGACGTGGTGCGCGACGGCTTCGGCGCGCGTCCGCTCTTCGAGGTCGTGATCGCGGAATGGAAGGGCGAGCCCGTGGGGTTCGCGCTGTTCTTCCCCAACTGGTCCACCTGGCGGGGCCGGGCCGGCCTGTACCTCGAGGACCTCTTCGTCCGCGAGAGCCATCGCGGCCTGGGCATCGGCAAGGCGCTGCTCGTCCACCTCGCGCGCATCGCGGTCGAGCGCGGGCTGCGGACGCTTCGTCTGGCAGGTGCTCGACTGGAACCAGCCCGCCATCGACTTCTACGAGTCGCTGGGCGCGCGCCACATGGCCGAGTGGCAGACCATGCGCGTCGAAGGCGAGGCGCTGCGCCGGCTGGCCGGGACGACCTGATCGCCGGGTCGGTCCGATCCGTGGACGGCTACTGGACGATCCCGCTGAACGGCTGCGTGACGTGGACCGGGGCCGACGAGGCGTGGTGGTGGAAGAGCCGCCAGCCTTCGGGCGTCCTGCGGAACGAGGTTCGTGGCCTGCGCGACCGCGACGCCACGTCGTCGTCGTTGCCGGTCGTGATGTTCTCGGCGCAGCCCACGAGGCCGATGTCCCCGAAGCACCTCGACCTGCGACCTGCGTCGGGGTCACGCGGATCCACGGCGTGCTCTGCGAAGATGCCGCTGCCAGGACTCGCGCACGTCGTCCCAGCCCACCAGCACGTCCCAGCCGGGATGGATGCAGCGGATCCAGGGCTCGTGCAGCCAGACGACGCTCCATGGCGGAGAGGTCCAGCGTCTCCAGCGCACGGTAGAACCGCTCGTTCGCCTCTCGCAGCTCGTCGTCGTCGCTCATGGCGTTCCATTCTAGCCGTTCCTGGACTTGCGGGACGGCGCGGGGGGAGAATCCGGCCATGGCCACCCTCACGAAGCACCCGCGGCCCTGCGGACACGCCACTCGATCGTGAACGGGCGACGAGGCCGGCGCCGGCCGGAATGCGCGACGCCGTCAGCCCGGCCGACGGGCGGCCGCTTCGCGCGAGCGAGCCTCCTCTCCGCCGAGCAGGCCGGCGAGCGCGCTCGACGCCGCGCGCGCGCGCCTTCCCGGCCTGGAGCGCGCTCACCGTCCGCGAAGCGGGCCGCGTTCCTCCTGCGCGCCCGCGAGGTCCTGGTGGAGCGGGCCGACGAGCTCGGCGCGCCTCATCGCGCGCGAGCAGGGCAAGCCGCGGCCGGAGGCCGCACCGCGGACAGTGCTTCCCGGCGCTCGAGGCCCTCAAGCACCTGGCCGCGCACGCCGAGGACGTCCTGCGCGAGGAGCCCGTCGAGTCGGGGTGCTCGCTGCTCGCGCACAAGGAGGGGCGGCTGCTCCGGTGCCGCTACGGCGTGGTGCTCGTGATCACGCCCTGGAACTACCCGCTCTCGCTGCCGCTCGTCTGCGTGGCCACGGCGCCTCATCGCCGGCAACACGGTCGTGCTGAAGCCCGCGCCCGCCACGACGCTGGTCGGCCTGCGAGATCGGCGACGCTGTTCCGCCAGGCCGGGCTGCCTCCACGGCGTCGTGAACGTGGTCGCGACCGACGACGCGGTGGCGGCCGCGCTGGTGGAAGACCCGCGCGTCGGCAAGATCGTGTTCACGGGCAGCGTGGCCACGGGCAAGAAGGTGATGGCGTCGGCGGCGAGGAACCTGACGCCGGTCGTGCTGGAGCTGGGCGGCAAGGACGCGGCCGTCGTCTGCCGCGACGCCGACCTCGACCTGGCCGCGCAGCGGCATCGTCTGGGGCGCGTTCCTGAACGCGGGCCAGACCTGCGCGTCCGTCGAGCGCGTCTACGTCGAGGCGTCGATGCGCGGACGCGTTCGTGCGCAGGGTCGTGGAGCGGACGCGCGGCGCTGCGCATCGGGCGATCCCGCGCGCGCGGAGACCGACATCGGGCCGCTGACGCTGGAGCGCCAGCGCCGCATCGTCGAGGACCACGTCGCGGACGCGGTCGCGCGCGGCGCCGCGGTCGTGACCGGGGGCGGCGCCCGGCCGGCCCGGCTGCTTCTACCCGCCGACGGTGCTCACCAGCGTCGACGCCGGACATGCGGATCATGCGCGAGGAGACGTTCGGGCCCGGTGCTGCCGATCATGGCCGTCGCGCGACCTGGACGAGGCCATCCGGCTGGCCAACGACAGCGAGTACGGCCTCACGGCCAGCGGCTGGACGCGCGACGCCGCCACCGCCCGCCGGCTCCAGCGGGAGCTGCAGGCGGGCGTCGTGAGCATCAACGACTGCGTCTCCAGCTTCGGCGAGCCCGCCGCGCCCTGGGGCGGCTTCAAGCACAGCGGCATCGGCCGCACGCACGGGTGGCCGGGCCTGCGCGAGATGGTCCAGGTCGAAGTACGTGACGCGCGATACCGGCGGCCGAGCCGAAGCTGCTGGTGGTATCCCTACGGCGCAGGACCTGCGCCGGATCATGAGCGCGGCCGTGCGCGCGCTGCACGCGCGGATCGGCTGGTCGCGCCTCAGGGCCAGCTGGCGCTGCGCTGGCGCGTCGCGCTTCTGCCGCCGCGCCGGCGTGGCCCGCGCTGGTCCAGAACGCCGACAAGCTGCTCTGATCCACGCTCCTCACGGGCCGGCCGCCAGAGCATCGGCCGACTCCGGTGCACAATGTCCCCATGACCGGACCGTCCCAGCTGGCTCCCGCCAAGCGTCCCAAGTGGTTCCACATCACGATGGGCGTCAGCCTGATCGTGGTCGCGGTCGCGCTCACGGTCGGCTGGCACATCCTGGGCGCTCGGAGCGAGGTCCCGCAAGGCGAGCACGCTGCGCGCTGGTCGATCTACTTCCTCGGCACCGTCCTGTTCCTGCTGCTGATCGGCGGCCTCAGCCTGATGGTCGATGCTGCTGGTCCGCGAGGTGCGCCTCAACGAGCGCCAGTCCAACTTCGTGAGCGCGGTGACGCACGAGCTCAAGACGCCGGTGGCCTCGCTGAAGCTCTACCTCGACACGCTGCGGCTGCGCGACCTGCCCGACGAGCGGCGCGCGCGAGTTCTACCGGCACCATGAGCCAGGACCTCGAGCGCCTCAACGCGACCATCAACAACGTCCTGAACGCCGCCATGTACACGGACCAGCCGCGTGCGTCGAGCCGCAGCCGCTGGACCTGGCGCGCGGTCGTGCAGCGCGCGCTCGGACCTGACCCGCACGCGCCACCAGCTTCCGCCGGAGACGCTTCACGCTACCACGGGCCCGAGAGCGCTGCGCGTGATGGGCGACGCGGCGGCCCTCGAGACCGCGGTCCTGAACCTGCTCGACAACGCCGTCAAGTACTCGCAGCGAGCACAGGTGCGGGTGGAGGTCGAGCTGGCGCGCGAACGGGGACGGCGCAGGCGCACCTGCGCGTGCGCGACACGGCATCGGCATGAGCCGCGCCCACCTGCGCTTCATCTTCAGCCGCTTCTACCGCATCGGCGCCGAGGTGCGGCGCAGCCGCACCGGCACCGGCCTCGGCCTCTTCATCGTCCGCTCGGTGGTGAAGGGCCACAGGGCACCGTCGCCGCCGACAGCCCCGGGCCCGACCGCGGCTCCGTCTTCACGATCACGCTGCCCGGGCGTGCTGCCGACGCGCGCGGGCGAGGTCGAGGAGCGGCGCGCCAGCGAGCCCCGCGTGACGGGCACGCGCATCCTGCTGGTCGAGGACGAGGCGAACCTCGGCGAGGGGCATCGAGCTTCAACCTCGAGGCTCGAGGGCTACGAGGTCGAGGTGGTCGACGGACGGCCTGCAGTGCGCTCTGGCGCCTGCTGACCGGGCCCGCCGGCCGCTACGACCTGGTCGTGCTCGACGTGATGCTGCCGGGCCTCGACGGGCTTCGCTGGCGCAGCGCATGCGCGAGGCCGGCAACTACACGCCGCGTGCTGATGCTCACCGCGAAGAGCCTGCCCGACGACGTCGTGCACGGGCTCTGCGTGCGGCGCCGACGACTACCTGGCGAAGCCCTTCGACCTGCCGGTGCTGCTCGCGCGCGTGAAGGGGCTGCTGCGCCGGCGCGACTGGGCACGCGGCGAGGGCGACCGCCGACACCAGCGTGCGGATCGGCGACGTGGACGTGGACTTCGCGCGGCTTCGAGATCCAGGCGCGAGCGAGACGCTCCAGCTCTGACCGCTGCTGGAGGCCACGCTCCTGAAGCTGCTGGTGCAGAACGCAGGGCCGGGTGGTGGCGAAGGGCGAGATCCTGGAGAAGGTCTGGAACCTCATCGCCCGACACCGAGACGCGCGCGGTCGACAACTTCATCGTGCGTCTCCGCAAGCTACATCGAAATGAACCCTCGCTTCCCGCGGCACCTCGAGACGGTAGCAGCGGCGCGGGCTACAGGTTGACCCTATGACGCGAGATCGGGGTTGACGGGAGGCGGGTTCGCGGCGTAGATCTGGAGGGTATGGACGCGCGGCGCATGAGCATGTGCTTGTTGTCGCCAGGCCCTGAGAGGCCCCGGCGCCTGCCCCGCTGCATGTCCAGCATGCTCGCCCTAGACCAGGCACGCTGACAGCGATTCAAAGGCCCGGTGGCTCCAAGCCCCGGGCCTTTCGCTTTTCCAGGGATCGCCGCGGCGGTCCCCATCGAGGAGGTTCAAAGGCGTGCAGGTGGTGGTCAGGGACACGGACGAGACGTGGCTGGAAGCGGCGGACGCCGCCGACGTGCTGCGTTGGGCGGCGGATCGCTTCGCGCCGCGGCTCGCGTTCGCGTTCGGGTTCGGGCCCGAGGGTGCGTGCTCTTCGACCTCATCGGCCGCCTTGACCTCGACGTGGACGTGTTCACGCTCGACACACGGGCCTCCTGTTCCCCGAGACGCGAACGCTGTGGAGCCTTCTCGAGCGGCGCTACGGGCGTCACGATCCGTGCGGTCCGCCCCGAGCAGACCGTGGAGGCCCAGGCGCGACGCACGGCGAGGGGTTGTGGAGCGCGCGCCCGACCGCTGCTGCGACCTGCGGAAGGTCCAGCCGCTGGCGCGGCCCTGCGCGGCCACGAAGCCTGGCTCAGCGCCATCCGGCGCGAGCAGACGGCGCCCGCGCCGACGCCCGCGTGCTCGAGCACGACGCGTGCCACGGCCTGGTGAAGATCAACCCTCGCCCACTGGCCCGCGCGCGGGTCTGGGACCACCTCACGACCCACGGCGTGCCCGTGAACACGCTCCACGCGCACGGCTATCCCAGCGTGGGCTGCATTCCCCTGCACCAGCCGCATCGCGCCGGGCGGCGAGGCGAGCGCGCCGGCGCGCCGGCCGGGCCAAGACCGAGTGCGGCATCCACGCGGACCACTGACGGCTCGACAGCGCAGCAACCCCTGAAGGAGACGCGACACATGAGCGCACGACCCCAGGTGACGGACGGCCGGCCCCCTCACGGCGGCACGCTGGTGGACCGCTTCGTGGCGGCCGGCGAGCAGGACGCGCTCGAGGCGCGAGCGCGCTGCGCTTCCACGCATCACGCTCGACGCCCGCGAGCGCGCCGACCTCGAGCTGATCGCGACCGGCGCCGTGAGCCCGCTCTCCGGCTTCCTCGGCTCGGCCGACTACCGGCGCGTGCTGGCCGAGCTGCGGCTCGCGCGACGGCACGGTGTGGCCGCTGCCGCTGACGCTCGCGGTGGACGAGGCGACGCGCGCGCTCCTGCGCCGGGGAGACGAGGCGGCGCTCCTGGACTGCGACCGGCCGGCTCTGGGGCGTCATCGCGGTCGAGGAGCTCTTCGAGCGCGATCCGCTCGAGGAGGCGCGCTCAGGTGTACGGCACCGAGGACCCGAGCGCATCCCGGCGTCGCCTACCTGCTCGATCGCGCCGCGCACGCTGGTCGCCGGCGCGGTGTCAGGTGCTGCCGCTGCCCGACGACCTGCCGCTTCGCGCGGCACCGCCTCACGCCGCGCGAGCTGCGCGCGCGCATCGCCGAGCTGCGGCTGGCGCACGTGGCCGGCTTCCAGACGCGCAACCCGATCCACCGCGCCCACGAGCACCTCACGAAGCTCGCGCTCGAGATGGCCGACGGGCTCGTCATCCACCCGCTGGTCGGCGAGACCAAGGACGACGACGTGCCGGCCGCGCGTGCGGTTCCAGGCCTACGAGGTCCTGCTCGAGAAGTACTACCCGCGCGAGCGCACGCTGCTGGCCGCGTTCCCGGCCGCGCATGCGCTACGCGGGTCCGCGCGAGGCGCTGTTCCACGCCCTCGTGCGCAAGAACTACGGCATCGACCAGCTGATCGTCGGCCGCGACCACGCAGGCGTCGGCACGCTTCTACGGACCGCTCGACGCGCAGCGCATCTTCGATCGCTTCGGCGCGGAGGAGCTCGGCGTGTCCCCGCTGCAGCTCGAGCCGACCTTCTTCTGCCGCGCCTGCGACGCCCTCGCGTCGCCGCGCACCTGCGCGCACGGCCGCGAGTCGCGCGCTCGAGCTGTCCGGCACCAGCGTCCGCGAGATCCTGCGCGCCGGCGGCCGCCTGCCCGCGCAGTTCACGCGGCCCGAGGTGGCGCGCGATCCTGGCGCGCGCACTACGGCGGCGCCCCCGTCCCGCCGCCGGTCCGCCCGCGCCAGGCGGGCGGCTTCATCGTCTGGTTCACGGGCCTGTCGGGCGCGGGCAAGACGACGCTCGCGGAAGGCGCTGCGCCGGAGCTGGGCCGCTGAGCGCCGCGTCGAGGTGCTGGACGGCGACGACGTCCGCACGCACCTGTCGAAGGGGCTCGGCTTCTCGACGGAGGACCGCGACACCAACATCGACCGCATCGGCTACGTGGCGCGGCTGCTCGCGCGCAACGGCGTGGCCGTGGTCACGCGCGGCCATCGCGCCCTATGCCGCGACCCGCGACGAGGTGCGCCGCCGCGCCGGAGGAGGGCGTCCCGTTCGTCGAGGTGTTCGCGGACGCGTGCGCTCGAGGCGCTGACCGCCCGCGACGTGAAGGGCCTCTACCGAAGCGCGCTGGCTGGCGAGATCCCGCACTTCACCGGCGTCTCCGATCCGTACGAGGCGCCGGAGACGCCCGACGTGGTCGTGCACAGCGATCGCGAGACGGTGGAGGAGAGCCTCGACCGCATCCTGGCCGCGCTGGCGTCGCGCGGCCTGGTGGGCGCGTGGGCGGAGGAGCGCGCCTCGTGAGCGAGCCGCTGCCGCTGTTCCCGCTGTTCCTCAAGCTGGCCGGCCGCCGCGTGCTGCTGGTGGGCGCGGGCCGCGTGGCGGCCGCGAAGCTGCCCGCGCTGCTCTCCGCCGGCGCCCAGGTGGCGGTGGTGGCGCCGGAGGTGCGTCCGGAGTTCGAGCAGGCGGGCGTCGAGGTCTGGCGCCGCGCGCTTCGAGCCCTGGGACGTGGACGGCGCGTGGCTCGTGGTCGCGGCGGCCCCGCCGGAGGTCAACCGCGCGGTCGTGCAGGCCGCGTCGAGCCCAGCGCATCTTCGTGAACGCGGTCGACGACGTCGCGACGCGCCAGCGCCTACACGGGCGGCGTGCTGCGGCGCGGCGGCCTCACGATCGCGGTGGCCACGGAAGGGGCGCGCGCCGGCGCTGGCCGGCCTGCGTGCGCGAAGGGCTCGAGGCCGTGCTGCCCGACGAGATCGGATCGTGGGTGGCGGAGGCGCGCCGCCTGCGCGAGCGCCAGCGGCTGGCGGGCGTGCCCTTCGACCGCAGGCGCCCGCTGCTGCTGCGAGGCGCTGAACCAGCTGTACGCCGAGCGGGCCACGTCATGAGCGGCTTCGTATGGCTGGTGGGCGCGGGTCCCGGCGATCCCGAGCTGCTGACGCGCAAGGCCGCGCGTGTCCTGGCGCAGGCGGACCTGGTGCTCTACGACGCGCTGGTCGCGCCGGCCGCGCTGGAGCTGGCGCCGCGCGCGCAGCGCTTCTCCGGTCGGCAAGCGCGCGGGCCGCCCCAGCGATCGACCAGGAGACGATCGAGCGACTGATGGTGCGCGAGCGCGCGGCGCGGCCGCCGCGTCGTCCGTCTCAAGGGCGGCGACCCGTTCGTGTGCGGCCGCGGAGGCGAGGAGGCGCTCGCGCTGCGCGCGGCGGGCGTGCCGTTCGAAGTGGTCCCGGGCATCAGCAACGCCGTCGCCGCCCCGCCGCTGGCCGGCATCCCGGTGACGCATCGTGGGCTCGCGTCCGCGTTCGTGGTGGTGTCGGGCCACGCGGAGTCGGCGTTCCGTCCCGTGCTGGAGGCGCTGACGCCGGGCTCCGCGACCGTCGTGGTGCTGATGGGCCTGGGCTCGCGAGCGGCCATCGCGTCGCTGCTCGTCGCAAGGGGCTGGGCCGCGTCGACGCCGGCGGCGATCGTCCTGGGCGCGTTCACGCCGGACGAGCACGCGTGGATCGGCACGCTGGGAACCCTGCAGACCGCGAGCGCTTCCCGGCGGCGACGCGCCGGGGACCATCGTGGTGGCGCGGTCGTCGTCGCTCGCCGGACGCGCGCTGGGCGCATCCGCGGCCGACGTGGGAGGAGCCTATGCCGTCAGGTGAAGCGAGCACGCTGGGCCGCGCGCGCCTGTCCTTCGCCGACAGCGCCGAGATCGACGAGTTCGTGGCGACGCTCGAGCGCTACGAGCGGGGCGAGCTGACCCCGACCAGTGGCGCGCGCTTCCGCCTCGTCCGCGGGACCTACGGCGCAGCGCCAGGCGGAGCGACGCGCAGATGCTGCGCGTGAAGATCCCGCAGGGCATCCTGGACGGCCCGCAGCTCCAGCGCGCTGGCCGACGTGGCCGACACGTACTCACGCGGCTTCGGGCACGTCGACGCGGCAGAACGTGCAGTTCCACTTCCTGAAGCTGCACGACGTCGAGCCGGTGATGCGCGCGGCTGGCGGAGGCCGGCCTCACCACCCGCGAGGCCTGCGGCAGCGCGGTGCGCAACGTCACCGCCTGCCCGTACGCGGGCGTCGCCGCGGACGAGCTGTTCGACGTCACGCCGTACGCGCGAGGCGCTCACGCGCTTCTTCCTGCGCCATCCGCTGGCGTCGGCGCTTCCGCGCAAGTTCAAGATCGCGTTCGAGGGCTGCCCGGAGGACCACGCGCTCACCGCGATCAACGACCTCGGCTGGCGCGCGCGCCGGAACGCCGCGGGGCAGCCGCGGCTTCCGGGTCACCGTGGCGGCGGCACGTCGATCCTGCCGCGCTCGGGCGAGCTGCTGTACGAGCTTCCTGCCCGCCGGCGAGATCCTGGAGGTCACGGAAGCGGTCCTGCAGGTCTTCCACGACCGCGGCGACTTACAAGCACAAGCAGCGCAACCGGCTGAAGTTCCTGATCCGCGACCTGCGGTTTCGGCGACGTGGCGGGCCGCGTTCGAGGAGGCGCGCGCGGCCGTCCGCCGCGCCGGCGGGATCGCGCTGCCGTTCGATCCGGACCATCCGCCGGTGGAGGACGCGCCTCCGAACGTGGCCGAGCCGCCCTCGCCGCGCGCGATCCGGCGCGCGTGGCCCGCCACGCGGCTTCGCGGCCCGGGCTTGCGTCCCGTGCTGCCGGTCGCCGGCGGCGCGTACGAGCGCTGGCTCCGCACGAACGTGCGTCCGCAGAAGCAGGACGGGCTTCGCCGCTCGCGACCGTCACGCTTCCGCTGGGCGACGTGACCGGCGCGCGCAGCTGCGCGTGCTGGCGGACTCTGGCGTGACGCGTACGGCGACGGCACCGTGCGCACGACGCTCGAGCAGGACCTCGCGTTGCGCTGGGTGCGACCGCCGACCTGCCGGCGCTTCACCAACGTCTGGCCGCCGCGGGCCTGGGGCTGGCGGACGCGCACACGCTCGCGGACGTCACGAGCTGCCCCGGCGCCGAGCCGTGCCGGCTGGCGGTCGACGCAGTCGCGGGGCCTCGGACGACTCCTCGGCGACTTCCTGCGCGAGCGGCCCGGAGCTGGCCGACACCGCGCCGGGCCTGGACGTCGAAGATCATCGGCTGCCCGAACGGGTGCGGCCAGCACCACATCGCCGGGCTCGGGCTTCCAGGGCAGCGTGCGCCAGCTCGGGCGACACGGTGCTGCCGCAGTACTTCGTGATGCTGGGCGGCGGAGCTCGACGACGCCGGCGCGCGCTTCGGCGCCTGGCGGCGAAGATCCCCGCGCGCCGCGTGCCGCAGGCGGTGGAGCGGCTGCTCGCCCTGCAGGCCGCGGAGCGTGACGCTGGCGAGACGGCCTCCGCGTTCTTCGCGCGCGTCGGGATCGACCGCGTGGAATCCGTCCTGGCCGACCTCGGTCGCTGGACGCGCAGGCGGCCGCGCCCGAGGGATTCGTGGACCTGGGGCGACGAGGCCGCGTTCGAGCTTTCGAGACGCTCGAGGCGAGTGCAGCGCGTAGGCGGGACTACAATGAAGACGTGGATTTCAGCCAGATCCGCGCCGCGCGGCTGGCCCTGCGGCCGGCGGAGCGGGTAACCGACGCGGTCCAATCCCGCGCGCGCCGTCGTGCCATCATCCTCAGGCGAAGGAACGGACGGGCTGGAGGCGCTCCTCTTCATCCGGCGCGCCGAGCACCCGCGCGATCCGTGGTCAGGCCAGGTCGCGTTCCCTGGGGGCCGCGCCGAGCCGGGCGACGCGGACCTGGCAGGAGACCGCCCGCCGCGAGACGCTCTCGAGGAGATACCGGGCTGGACCTCGCGACCGCGGCGGAGCTTCGCTGGGCCCAAGCCTCGACGAGTGCGCGCGATGGCGCGCCTGCGGCCGATGGACCTCACCATCATGCCGCGTTCGTGTACCGCCTGCGCACCGCGGCGCCCACCACGCTGAGCCCCGGAGGTGAACTTCAGCCTGCACCGGCTGCCGCTCGGCGCGCTGCTCGACCCCGCCGCGAAGTCTGACCATGGAATACGTCCACGACCTCGACGACGCTCCACTTCCCGAGCCTCGACGTCGGAGGGCCTCGCGGATCTGGGCCCGACCTCAGCCGGATGTTCACGAGCCTGGCCGAGCTGGTTGAAGGCGGTCGCCGAGGCGGGGCCAGACCGCGTCGTGAAGCGTCGCGGCTCACCATCGCCGGATCCGACTCCGGCGGCGGCGCCGGCATCCAGGCCGACCCGGAAGACGTTCGCCGCGCATGGAGTGCACGGCACGTCGGCCGTCACCGCGGTCACCGCGCAGAACTCGGTTTCCGGTCGTGGACTACGTCGCGCCTCGATATCCGGCCATGGTGGTCGCGCAGATCGACGCGGTCGCGACCGACATGTCCGTGGCCGCGGTCAAGACGGGCATGCTGGCGAACCGCGGGATCGTGGACGCGGTCGCGTCGGCCGTCGAGCGGCTGCGCACTGCCGAACCTGGTCGTGGATCCCGCGATGCGTGGCGAAGCGCGTGGGACCGCCTGCTCGACCTCTTCGGCCGAGCGCGCTTACGTCGAGCGGCTGCTCCTGCTCGCGCTCGTCGTCACCCCGAACCTGATGGCAGCGGGCGCGCTCCCGGGGCGCGCCCTGGAGACGTGCTCTCGACGACATGCGGCGGGCGGCGCGCGACCTGAAGGCGCTGGGGCCCTCGGCCGCGCTGGTGAAGGGCGGCCACCAGCAGGGCGACGCTGTCGACGTGCTGTGCGACGGGCGAGGGACCGCCTCGAGCTGCCGGCCCCGCGCATCGACACACGCGCAACACGCACGGCACCGGCTGCACCACTCGGCCGCGATCGCCGCGCAGCTCGCGCTGGGCGACTCGCCCGCGACGCGGTCCGTGCGCGAAGCAGTCGTGACCGAGGCCATCCGCCATTCGTACGCGGTCGGCCGCGGCCGGCCCCTCGGCCACTTCCACTCGTTGCACGATCGTGACGCCTCGGGCGGCTGGACCTGGTCGAACGAGCGGAGCGTCTGGTTGAACCAGGCCTGTAGCCGTAGGGTCGCGCACCGCGGTGCGGTCGCCCCACCACTGGTCGGTCAGCGGCTCGATCGCGACGCCGCGCGAGCTCACGTCCGCGTGGTACGATCGACGTCGTCCGTGACGTAGAGCCCAGCGGCCGCTGGGTCGGGTAGGACTCGGCCGTCCTCGGTGCGCTCCTGCGGCCGGGCGAACATGATCATGCTGGCGCCGCGGGTGACGTGCAGAAGTCGAGCCGGCCGTCCCTACCGACCATGCCCGCGGTGCGAGAAGCCCAGCTTGTCGATGTGCTGGGCGAGCGCTGCGTCTCGACCGAGTCCGGCTGGGCACCAGCTGGCTGGGGTGATAGCTGCCGTCGGGCTTGCTCGTGTTCGAAGCCTCCTCTCCCGACCGCGAATCTGGGCCGGCGCGTTCGCTTTTCATCTACTTTTTGGGTAGAAACCTGATGCGCTGGTCGGACGTCGCGCTGCTCGACGAGGCGGGGTTTTCGCTCTCCGAGCGCGCTCGTCACGCTGGCGGTGCACGGCGTGGCGACGCCGCCACGCTGTGCGCGAAGGCGGATCGGCGTCGAAGATCACTTCTGGCCATGGAGAAACTGGGCGCGCTGGGCTTTGGTCGAGATCAGCGCACGCGCCCCGGCTCTGCGGCGCTGCCGCCGGACCTGGTGGTGGACCGGCTGGTGCGGATCGCGCGCGAGAGGGCGGACGGTTCGCGTCGCGGGCGGAGGCGCTGCGCGAGACGCTGGCGGCGCTGCCGCGGTGGCGCGCGGCGGTACGTTCGTGGACCTGGCGCTGGGCCTGGAGAGCCACGAAGCGCCACCTGGTGCGTCTGGCTCGGCGCGCCGGCGCATCGTCGTACCTGGAAGTGGCGACCTGCACGCTCACCGCGGCCGCCGAGGGCTTCGACGTGCTGAGCGCGTCTGCTCAGCGTGGGCCATCGCCGCCTCGACCACCGCGTGGTGTTCGGCTTCTCGGACCGCTCGGCGCTGACTTGCCGCGTTTGCGCGCGCACGCGCGGCGCTGGCACCTGCGCGGCGTGCGCTACCGGGCGAGCTGGGCCATCCCTTCCACGTGGTCGACGACGACCTGGTGATCCTCTCGCTCGATCATCCGTTCGTGCCCGAAGGGCGGTTTGCGTCGCTGCTGGTCGACGCCTCCCTCGCGCAGAGCCTGGCGCAGGGCTTCGGGCGCTGTGGCAGGAGGCCCTGCGCGACCTGCGCGAGATCAGCATCGATCCGCGCGCGGGCCGGTAGGACGGCAACGACGCAGCAGAGCCACAGAGAACACAGAGGACAGAGATACGGCTCCTCTGCAACGGATCGGGACTTCGTTGACGTCGGGAGGACGATGCTAGCGGTCGATTCGGTGAGACGGAGGCGACATGGATTGGCTGACCGACCCTCAGGCCTGGTTGGGGCTGTTCACCTGACCATCCTGGAGATCGTGCTGGGGATCGACAACATCATCTTCATCTCGATCCTCTGGAAGTTGCCCAGCACCAGCGGCAAGGCGCGGCGCCTGGGCTGGGGCTGGCCATGGTCATGCGCATCCTGCTGCTGCTGTCCATTCTCGGTGGTCGGCTCACCGCGCCCCTCTTCACGGTCCCATCGTGGGCCAGGAGCTCTCCGGCGCGACCTGGTGCTTTGGTGGGCGGGCTGTTCCCTAGCCCAGCTCATCGACCTCCTTGCCCGCGCGCGCCGGGAGCAGATGGGAAGCGGGCTCGACCACGTGCCTGTCCATCCGGTGCGCGGAGCTCGGAGCTCTCCGCGAGGGAGCTTCTTGCGCAGGCGTGACCGTCGAGGGCGAGGTCGTGGAGCGGCGCGGAGCATACGGCACGCGGGGCCATCGCTGTACCTGCGATCCCGACGGTTACCTGATCGAGCTCGCCCCGCCAGAGCGTGAGGGGAAAAGATCGCGCGCGAGAGCTCGCCGGGCTCACCGCGCCGCCCCTCCATCGCCGACTGCAGCAGGCAGCCTTCCGCGGCGCCGACGACGACCGCCGCCACGGCGCCGGCGTTTCGAGGCCGGGCCGGAAAAGACGCCGCGTACCGTTCCCTCCGCCAGGATGTCCTGAAGCAGGAGCTGAGCTGCTCGCGCTGCCAGGCGAGCCAGGCGTATTGCTTGTCCCTCTGGGCTCGACCCACCCTCGAGGAGCAAGACGGAGAGGCCCGAGCTGCTGTCCGCGACGCAGCAAAGAGGATCTCGAGGGCCCGTTCGAGCTTCAATGGGGCGGGCGAACCGCGTTCGCCGCGACGTGCGCCACCGCGCTCATGATGGCGCGACCTGCTCGTCGATGACCACCGCGCTCGGCGGGGATGGGCTTCCGCGCCACCCTGCGGCCCCGCTTCCTGCGCTCGCCGCCTTCTTCATACGCACCACCGAATGATACGCGAGCCGGACGCCACGGGAGGTCGGCGAGACGGGCGTTCGCGAGAGGCCGGGCGAGACGAGGGCCGCGGCGACCGTGCGCCCCGCGCCCATTCCTGGCGCTCTGGGAGCTCCCTTTGGGAGCCCCCTGACGAACTGGAACGACTCGATTTGCACTCCGATATCGCCGCTCGGTGCCGGACGCGAGCAGGCGGATCTGAACGGAGTGCCTGCGCGAGGGCAAACTCCCTGAGACGAAGCTGCGGCCCGGCTCACCACGTGGGCCGCTCTCGTCCAGGCCCTTCGGCGAGAACGCCACACGCTCAGCTTCGCCGAATTGGTCGCTGCGCATCGCCGCCGAAGACGAGCACGCGCGAGCCCCCGGCCTTTCGGTCGTGAACGAGACGGTGAGACCCGCGGAGGACTGGGGCGTGAACAACTGGGCGGGACGCCGCGGTCCTCCGACCAGCGCGAGCGCGAGCAGGAAAGCGAGGGCGTTTCATTCGTACCTCAGGGCTTCGATCGGGATCCAATCCCGGCCGCCTTCCGGGCGCGGGTAGAAGCCGAAGAAGATCCCGACGGCGGCCGCGAAGCCGAAGGCGATCACGATCGGAGCGAGGATCGATCAGGGTGTGCCACTCGGCGAAGTGCGCGATGGCGTAGGATGCCGATCAGACCAAGCCCGATGCCGATCACGCCGCCGATGACGGCGACAGCGTGACGGCCTCGACGAGGAACTGCGTGAGGATGTCGCGCCCGCGCGCGCCGACCGCCATGCGCAGAGCCGATCTCGCGGGTGCGCTCGGTCACCGAGACGAGCATGATGTTCATGATGCCGATCCCGCCGACCAGCAGCGAGACGGACGGCGATGGCGGCCAGCAGGAGCGTCAGCACCTGGCGATGGCAGGCCTCCTGCGACTGGAGCGATCTCGGTGAGGTTGCGGATCCAGAAGTCGTCGTCCTGGTACGTCTGCAGCCGGTGGCGCTGCCGCAGCAGGCCGCGGATCTCGTCTCGGCCGCCGGCGATCATGTCTCGCCGTCGCGCGACCTTGACCGAGATCGACCCGACCGCCCGCGCATTGGCCTGGCTCGCGCCGATGACCTTCTTCTTGGCGGTCGACAGCGGGATGATGACGATGTCGTCCTGGTCCTGGCCGTAGGTCGTCTGGCCCTTCCGGTCGAGGACGCCGACGACGTTGAACGGCACGTTCTTGATGCGAATGACTCTGGCCGACGGGGTCGGCGTCCCGCGAAGAGGTCTGAAGGCGCACCGTTCTGGCCGAGCAATGCGCGACTTGGTGGCGCCGTCCACGATCCTCCTGCGTCGAGCGGCCGGCCGCGACGACGACCTGCCAGTCGCGCGCGGTGAAGTACTCAGGCGTGATCGACGCCCTGGACGCACGTGGCCCAGTTCAGGTTGCCGCATAGACGACCTGGGCGCTGCCGCGCACGGTCGGCGCCGCCGCCTCGACCAGCGGGATCTCGCGCTGGATCGCGCAGGCGTCGTCCTCGGTGAGCGTCGATGCTGGCTGCCCGACCCGAGGCGGCGCCGCCGCTGACGTGACGCTGCCCGAGAGTGATCACGATCAGGTTGGACCCGAGGCTCTGGATCTGCTCGCGCGACCGCGGCCTGGGCGCCGGCTGCCGACGCGCGACCATGGTGATCACGGCGCCCGACGCCGATGACGATGCCGAGCATGGTCAGCGGCGCTGCGCAGGGCATTGTCGGCAGGGCGCGGACGCGATGCGCGGTAGCTCGCCCACAGCCGTCATGCGGCGTCCTCCGTCGTCCTGCCGTCACTCGCGGGGCACGCGCTGGGCGCGGCAGCTCGGCGCGCGTTGCCAGGCTGGTCGTCGGCTCGTCACTCGTGACCGGCCGTCGCGGAAGCTGCAGGACCCGCCCGGCGTATGCGCGCCACGTCCGGGCTCGTGCGTGACGAGCGACGACGGTGATGCCGCTCGCCGTTCAGCGTCCTGGAAGAGGGCCATGATCTCGACGCTCGTGCGGCGTGTCGAGCGCGCCGGTCGGCTCGTCGGCGAGCAGGATCAGCGCCGGCTGCGTTGACGAGCGCGCGCGCGATGGCCACGCGCTGCTGCTGGCCGCCGGAAAGCTGCGCTGGGCTGATGCTGCTCGCGCTCGCCGAGGCCGACCGCCGGCCAGCGCTCGCGCGCGCCCGCTCGCGCGCGTCGCGCTTGCGGCGAGTCCGGCGTAGAGCAGCGGCAGCTCGACGTTGTCGAGCGCGGTCGTGCGCGCCAGCAGATTGAAGGTCTGGAAGACGAAGCCGATCTTCTCGTTGCGGATCGCGCGAGCTCGTCGCCGCCCAGGTCGCGAGACGTCGACGCCGTCGAGCCGGTAGCGGCCGCGCGTCGGCGTGTCGAGGCAGCCCAGCAGGTTCATGAACGTCGACTTCCCGGAGCCGGACGGGCCCATAACGGCCAGAACTCGCCGCGCGTGCACGCTCACCGACACGCCTCGCAGCGCGTGGACGCGGCGCGAGCCCGAGGGTGGTAGTCCTTCACCAGTGCGTTCGGTCTCGATCAGGAAGGTCGGCCATGTCACAGCTTCAGGCGTGGCCCGCCGGTGGTCGCCGGACGCCGGCGCGCGGTCGCCGCCCACGCCAACGAGAACCTGCTGCTGTTCGGTGAGGTCACCGCTCGGTGACTTCGGTATTGGTCCCGTCGCTGATCCCGAGCTGGATCGTGGACGGCTTTCGGCTTGCCGCGCTGCCGTCGAACACCCGGACGCGGTCCGCGCGTCGCGCTGGCCCGTCGTCGCGGCCCCGCCTCCGGCGCTGGCCCGAGCCTCCGCCGCCAGGTCGCGCCGGCGCGCCGACCGACCCTCGCCGGGACGCCGCCCATCGCTGGCGTCCGTCGGCCTCGATCCCCGCCGGACTCGACAAGCGGAGCGCGCGCGTTCGGCACCCTGAGCACGTCCTCCTTCCTGGTCGGTCACGATCCGGACGTTGGCGGTCATCGTCGGCGGCAAGACCTGATCGTTGTTGGGCGCGCTGACCACCACGTCGTACGTCACGACGTTCTGCAGCACCTGCGCGCGCCTTCCTGATCTGGACGACCTCTCCACGAAAGCGTGCGCCCGGGAAACGCGTCGACGGTGAACGTCGCCTGTTGACCCACCTTCACCGCGGCCGACGTCGGCCTCGGCGACGTTGGTGTCGACCTGCATCTTGGTGAGGTCCTGCGCGATCGGTGAACAGCGTCGGCGCCTGAAGGCTGGCCGCGACCGTCTGTCCCGACGTCGACCGTGCGCGAGACGACGACGCCGTCGACAGGCGCGATGATGACCGTGCGTGCTCGAGGTTGATCTCGGACCTGCCGCAGGCTCGGCCTGCGTTCTGCGCCGACCTGGGCCCTGGCGCTTCTCCAGCATGGCCTGGGCGACCTTGAGCGCTGCGCCTCCGCCGAGCGTCACGGACGCGCCCTGCGCCTGCTCCTGCGCGACCGTTGGCGTCGTATTGGGCAACAGCGGAATCGTACGGACCTGCGCCGCGTCCAGATCAGACTGAGCGATGAGATCGCCTTCTGGGCTCTGCCGGCGCGCTGCCGACGTCGCTTGCCGTCCGCCACGCTGCCACCTGCGCCTTGACGGTCTGCGCGCGGGCGGACGGCGAGCGCAGCCTGGACATTGGCAGGTCGGCGCGGCGTCTTCTCGACGGCGGCCTTCCTGGTTGGCGAACGTCGCGCCGCAGCCGCGTCGACCTGCGCCTCGGCCTGAGTTGACCTGGGCCTGGAACAGCTCGGGGTCGATGCGGGCGATGACCTGGCCATTCTTCACGACTGAGCTGAAGTCGACGTACAGCTCCTTGACGTTGCCGGACACCTGGGAGCCGACCCAGCACGGTGATGACGGCGTTGAGCGCGCCGGTCGCGGAGATGGCCGCGACGACCGTCCTCGCTCACCGGGCGGTCCGGAACGGCGGTTCGGCTCCCCGGCTCTGACTGTAGAGATAGCCGCCTGTGATGAGGCCGGCGGACCGCTGCCGATCCCAATGCGTCCAGAGGAGCGCCGGCACGACCGTGGATTCCAGGCCGGCTACCGTGCCGCTCGTCCCATGCGCCGATCGGCGGTCGTCCCGCCGCCCGGCCAGACCTCGGCGCCCAGCGCGCCGGCGCCCCCATTGCTGTGCTGGCGGCTCGATGGCCGCGCCGTGGCGCGCTGGCGATGGCCGATAGTTGGCGAGCGCCTGGGCCTCGGCGTGGACTGAGCCTGCGTGAGCGCGAGCTGGGCATCCGGTGAGCTCGATGATGTTGGCCACGCCGGCGTCAGGAGCGCCCCTGGCTCAGCTGGAAGTTCTCCTGGGCCGAGTCCACCGCCTTCTGCGCGGCGCCGATCTGCTGCTCGCGCCGAGATCATGGTGAGCGTAGGACTGCTGGACGTCCCGCCACACCGTGAGCTCCGTGTCGCGGACGCGCGCCCTGGAAAGGCGTCAGGTTGGCGCTTCACGCCTCCTTGTACTGCGCGATCCATGTTGCCGCCGTCGAAGATGGACCAGGTGAGCTGGACGCCGTAGTTGTAGTCTCGGTGAACTCCGCGCGCGTGCCGCCGTACGTGCCCGCTGGCGACGATGTTCGGAAGAGTCTGCGAATTTCTGCCGGACGTTGGCCGCCGCCGAGTCGGTCTGCCGCCTCGATGCCGGGACTCGGCCGGTGCCGAGAGGGCCTCCGTCACCAGGACCTCGCTGTCGACCTGGTATGGCTCGTACGCCGAGGATGTCCATGACCTCGGTCGGCGCGCTGATCGCGATGCCCATGCCCGGTGTTGAGCGACAGCCGCGCCAGGGCCACCGCGTTCTGGGCCTGGATCAGGCTCACCCGCGCGTGTGGCCACGTCGACTTCCGCGCGCGTGACGAAGGACTTGCGGCTGCGTGCCGACTCGAGTAGAATCCCTGCGCGCTCCTCAGGTTCAGCATCGCGCGATCGAGGGCCGGCGTTGATGTCGACGACGAGCCGCTTGGCGAGCAACAGCGTGAACAGCGACGCGTCTTCACGTTCACGACGATGGTCTGCTTCTGCAGCTCGACATCGACCTCCCGCGCGGACTCCGCGCGGTTGGCCTTGGCCGCGTCCGTGGCCGCCCGCGGTCTGCCCGAAGTCGAAGAGGAGCAGGGACGCCGGTGACCAGGCGCGCGCGTCGTCACCACCTGCGTCGCGATCGCCTGGGTCGGCACGCGGCCCTGCGCCGGCCCGATTCAGGCGCCCGTCAGTCGTGCGGACGTACCTGATTCTGGGAATGCCACCCCACTGGCCGCTCAGCTGCGGGAGCAGCGGCGAGAGCGCCTCAGACCCGCTGCCGCGCGGCTGCCGGCAGTCCCGCGGCGGCGACGTCTTGGGCGCGTTATCCAGACCGATGCGCACGGCCTCTTCCAGCGTCAGCTCGCGGCCGCCCAGCACGGGCGGTGTGAAGAACGACTTCATACCCGGATGGCAGCCTGCAGAGGCCTGGGCGGCGGCATGCCTGGTGCGGTGATCGGCACAGTTGCGCCTGGCGTGGCGCGCGGGCCCAGTCCCGGGGCGGCGCCAGGACGATGTCGGTTGAGCCGGCGCGAGCGCGGGCTGGGTCGGCGCGCGAGGCGCCATGGGATCGGCGCGAGGGCTGCGCCGGCGCGAGGGCTGGAGCACGGGGCCCTCAGTCGGCGCGGGGCCCTGGGTCGGCGGCAGCGTCTGGGCACAGCACCAGCGCGATCGCGAGGCGGTCGGTCAGCAGCGAGCGCCGCCAACGGCGGGTCATCAGAATCATGCATGATCTCCCTCGAGCGACCAGTTCCCTGGAGTCATCCGGGGCGGCAACGCGCCGGGGGAACCGCGCTCTTCCAGGAGTCACGTAGAGCGTGGGGATCAGGACCAGCGTCAACACCGTCGAGACCGCCAGGGCCCGCCGATCACCGCGCGCGCCAGCGCGCGTTGGCCTCGCTGCCCACGTCGACGCCGCCGAGCTGGCCGTCGGGAAGAGAGCCGACGCAGCGTCGCGGAGGCTCGTCATCACGATGGGGCGCAGGCGGGTCCGGCCCTGCCCGCATCGACGGCGCCCCCACGGAGGCTCGAGAGCCGCGGCGCCGGAGCTCGTTGATGTACTCGACCAGCAAGCACGCCGTTCGACACCACGATGCCCACCATCATGATGATCCCCATGAAAGACGTGCACGCCGGAGCTGCCGTGTTCGTGAGGAACAGCGCCCAGATGACCCCGATCATGCCGAGCGGCACCGAGAACATGATGACGAACGGGTCCAGCAGCGAGCGGAACTGCCGCGACGCCATGCACCATGTAGACGAGCGGAGCAGCGCCAGGGATCGTCGTGAAGCTTGAGGCTGCCGAGGCGCCTCCCGCTGCTGCTGCGTCTGGCCCGCCGAGCTGGAGCGAGAAGCCGGGCGGGAGCGGGCAGCGTTGCCTTGAACTCGCCCTCGAGCTCGCGCGCTGAGCGAGCTCCAGGTCCCGGCCCATGGATTCGCCGCGATCTTGATCGACGCGCTGCTGGTACTTCCGCTCCACCATCACGGGGCCCGTGCCCTGGGTGATCTTGCGCCACGCTGCCCAGGATGCATCGGGCCGGCACCGCCTGTTCACCGGCCACGAACGAGGCGGGGGCCCAGGTCCTCGCGCGGCTCGGACCTCGGAACGGCTCGTCGAGCTGGACGACCATGTTGTACTGGCTGCCCGACCGCGGGTCGGTGAAGGCGATCGGCCGGGTTCACGCTCACGTTGCTGTTGAGCGTGAAGAGGGCGGCCTGGGCGATGTCCTCTGGGAGATCCGCCGCCGCCGCCTTCTCAGCAATACGTAACTGAACGAAGTACATC
>ERZ1370068.254-contig-10229_pt1 | contig 56157 bp, 93 predicted proteins | sample MGYA00561227_ERZ1370068 | MGnify/ENA primary metagenome ERZ1370068 (study PRJEB38410, sample SAMEA6850437) | metagenome | study: Metagenomic assessment of the ecological functions of the soil: analysis of the soil microbiota associated with the... | reverse complement strand
ATAGCCCGCTTCGTTCAGTTACGTATTGCTCTGGAGACTCAAGAGCGGTCCTTGACCCTGAGGCTTTGGCGCCTCGTTTTCTGGTAATCATGCCCTTGTAGAAAATCACCGTAGCTGGGACGGACCGCGGTGGGAAAACGAGCCGATTGAAAACAGCGCGGGCGGCGAGTGGCGGGAAGGCGGCTGCCGCTGCGACACCAACAACGGCCGAGCTGCTGGGGGGCGCCACGGAGCGTTCTAATACAAAACGCTGTGGAGATTTCCGGACAAGCGTTACTGTCCCGACCACCGTGCGCAAGTCTGGGTGCTCCCGCCATTGTGCTAGCATGCTGGCACTGGCTGCCAACTTTGGACAGGTCCTCCCGTATTTGATGCCAGAGTACCGAGCGGCGTCAGCTTGGGCGGCGCACGGTCTACACCAAGATTTCTTTGATTGCCCACCGATGGAAGGTTTCGTTGTTACACCACACCCTGCCGGCATGAGAGCGGGCGGCCATGTACCAGACGGACCAGCCTTCGAACGTTTGGGAGAGATTGCAAGCCTGGGAGAAGATTCCAGATTCAACGAGGCAAATTGGGAAAGGTACTTCCCGCTGTTCACCGACGATGTGGAGGTGATATGCCGCAAGCTGGCAGAAACTCAGGCGGCCTACGCTGATGTCCCTCAAGCCCTGACCTCCGGACGCTAATGGAGCACGTGCTCAAACGTCAGAGCGACGCCAGAACGTCTATTACCATCTTCCGAGCGGCGCGCTGGAGGACACACCCGTGGAGTTCCGTGGGATGTTCATCCAAATGTTCGGCGAGCTTCGCAAGCTAGACGATGAGGCACAGCAGTTGCGTGACGCGACTCCAAAGGACTGACAGCGTGTACCAGCGGCGAATGTCTTCGCGTGCCCTGCGTCGGAACTCATTACACCGGGCGTCGGTGTTGGGCCCATCACACGGGATTGGGGCAGCTCACTAACTGCCCCCACACGGCGCCCGAATATCCCCTCCGCATGCGCTGTGTCACAGTCCCACCACTCAGGCTGTTACAGTCCAAGCAAGCGCCCACCGCGCTCTTCGAGGGAGATTTCATGGAACGTCGGGAATTCACGGCGCTGTAGCAATGGCCGGTGCCGATGGAAAACCCTTCACCCCGTTCCCGACTTCAAAAGCTCCTGTTCCTGCTGAACGAGAACATCAGGCCTTGCATCGGCGGCACCGGCTACAAGTTTGTGCCGTACCACTACGGGCCGTTTGATTCCTCCCGTGTACACCACGATGATATGTCACAGCTCAGGATGAAGGCATGGCGGCAATTATCGCAACTGGTGACGCGAGCCGACGGCAGTACGCGCTTACCGAAGCAGGCCAGGCAGAAGGCGTCCGGCTACTCAACAACTTTGACGCCCCGTCATAAGTACGTCCGCGACGTTTGCAACTTCGTGCATGAGCAATCATTCGCGTCTTTGGTCTCCTCTATCTACAATGCGTACCCTGACATGAAGGTAAACAGCGTGCTTCAACAAATGACCGTTCTCGTTGGGGTCAAGTGCAAGGCGAAATAATCGGCTCCAGATAAGCGCCGCTACCTTTGCAGCCGGGCAGTTCCGCACGATTGAGCAGCCCGCTAAGAAGATTCACGTAATAGCGGACAAGATTCTTGTCGCCGGCTTTACGAGGTGAAGATTGGTCTTGGCCAGCGATTTTGCGCCTGGAGTCAAAGGCAGCTCACGATGGCGGCCAATTCAAGGGTCAGCGCACAGACATTGGGCGGACGCTTTGGCAACGGGCGTCAACGATTTCGCGCAGACAAAGCCCCATGGGCGGTTACGGCTCATTGGTCGCGTTCCCGCACAACGGCGAGTTCGAGTTGTGCGAGTTTCGAACATCCAATTTTCAGCCAGAATTCAAGACAGACGACATTTGGTATGTCTCGATGGGCTCAGCAGACCATCGCAGACCCTGCTTGGGATTTATACGTCAGGCATTCTGGAATGACGGGGTGCCCTCTGTGAAGATGGAGTGTTCGCGGTTGTGTGGACGCTCGCGCAAGCAATCAAACTCAACCCCGGTGGCATCAACGCGCCATTACGGGTTGGCGTACTGACTAACAACCCACAACGGTAAGGCTCACGCCCGTTTGCTCAATGATGATGAAATTGCGCAGCACGGCGAGCGTTGACGGGGGCCATTGAACATCTCCGCAAATTACAGCAAGACGCTCCAGCGCAACGGATGCCCCAAAGCCACCGGAACCGCCAAAGCCAGCGTGATCGCGGACGCGGGCTTCTCCGCTGATGCGCAACCAAAGGGGAAGTCAGGGGCAAAAGGACAATGCCCGTGTCCCTGCTCTTTCATCAGTTTTATGAAGCGGCCAATCTATTCGGAAACGGTCTTTTTCCATGCCTTGTCGCGGGCTGCCAATGAATTTCGCGCGAATGTCACCATGTGGCCTACTCCGCGCAACCTTCTGACTCATCATCACGTCGCGATTGCACAGACAATTGCGTTTGTGGTCGGCACGGCACCAACCATCGGCCTCGCAAATGCCTCGCGCAAGACCACGTCCAGCTCCGTGCGCACCTCGTTGGAATGATTCACCCGCTCTCGCCTTTCGTCAGTCGTTGGAGCTTTTTTCGCGCAGAAGCGGAAATCGAGGCAATCGACGCCAGAAACGGCAAACTGCCAGTATCGAAATCTCGCTCAGCCAGAACTCCAGGGTGTGTTCGCGGCGAGCACCAAGATCGGACGCCATCTCTGATGGGCCGTGGAAGGGGTTTGGCTCCGTTTCCAGTCAGTCGCGGTCCGCCGATAGATGGAGTCCGATCGCCGATGAAATTGGGCATCGTCATAGTGCTTGCCATCTGGCTTCGTCACGCGCGCTGTGTGAATGATCCCATTCTCGGGATCGAGGTCGTTGCCGGCGAATCCACAACTACGTCCCCGGCTTCGGCTCCCATTCGAATGCGCGGCTTGCAGATCGCTAGACTCCAGAGCCCGTCGTCGATACAAGGCGCTCCGCCATTGTCGGTGGTCATGCGATAAGTATTAGATCTTGTTTGGCATGCGGTTTGCGTCTAGCGGTTTGGGAAACGCCGAGCAGCTACGATGTTCGTGCGCTATACGCTGGGAGCTCGTCGTTTGCGAAAGTTCCTCTACAGCAGAATTGACGCCTGAATACCGCGCTGAAATACCGCGTTGCCGTCCGGAAACAACAGTATCTCGTTGAGGCCACGCTCAATATCTTCCTTAGCAAATACGAGCACGCCGCGTCAGTGGCAGCATCAAGTTCAACCGCAATCTCACGGCGACTGAGAACCGACACGATCACCGGAAGAACCAGGGTGCTTAGAGCCAGTTCCGCGAGTCGCTCACGGATCGAAATCGCTCGACGACGCTCAACTTCGCAAGTTTGTTTTTCCGCGAGGAGACCAGAGTGCATTCGACCACTTGACCGCCATTAGGTGCGACCGCCAGCACATCAGGACCATCCTTCGCTTGGTCAGCTCGATCCCGTCCTGCCACGGAAAGTCCCGATGCCCAAAGCAGCACGCGATGACCGACTCAAACTGATGTTGAGTCCCGCTCTTGAACTGCGATGGCAAAAGCATAATTTCGCAGTAGCTGAAGTCGGGTCTACCGCCTGAAATGCTATCAGTCGAGGACTTTTTGCGACTGTTTTTGGATCCCACCAAACCAGTAGGAATGATGAGCACGATCACCGTAAACCGCGATGCAGTTGACGATAGCTGCCTTCGGCACCGCAATCATCGATCGACTTACTCCATGCTCTGTAGTCCAAGTCATTTGCGAATGCTTGACCGCGCCCCGATCTGCCACGTCTTGTTTGTCTATTACCCGATAGTTGAGTCGCGCACGCGCTTTGCGAATCGTAGGTATCCAAAGACCTGTCGACGCCACCGTCCCCGCCCACATGAGAATCATTGAGAACTTCGATTGCCGTCTCCGCCACAATTTCACGGCGAGCATCGCCCGCCAAGCTGATCGTCAACCCAACGCTTCTGAGCAGTTCGCCGGATTCCATCGTATGGCGGTATTGATGACGAGCCGCCAATCAAGATCTGGATTAGTTAGGCCCGATGGAACATCGTCCTGATCGTGAGCAATCCAGCCGTCGACCGGTCTCGAGTCCCGCCGGATGAAGGAAATTGGGAGGTATCGCGTAAATCCTACTGTTTTCGCTTCTCGGCAAATGAGGCGAGTGTTTTGCCACCCACTTCAAGTAGCACTTCACTAACAACCTTCTTGGCGACTTCGACTGCCGAGCATTTAAGTTGAGAAATAGGTAAGCGACCTGCAGCAGACGCCTTGGTTCGAAAGTGCACCGGCTTTCCGGCGACGGCTAAGTCAGGTGCGAGAGCGCACAGAGCTCGAACTAGCTCCCCTCGCAGACGAAGTAAGAAAGTGAAGCGGCGCGATATGTAAATCCACGGTTCGATTGCGCTGGAAGTATTGGTCTTCTACCGCCTTAATTGCTGTCTGAGTCGGATCCATTTTTGCCGCGCTCTTACTTCTTGTCTTTGCGAGACCTGAACCGCAACTGATCAATCGATTACCGGCACATCCGTGTTCGGGCTAACAGCAACCGCTTCTGCCAATTCGGCTCTCAAGCGCTGCGCCCTTCCTATCAATCCCTGAGTCGCCGATCGGTGCCTCGTCAACTCAGGGATTGCAGAAGGGTGGTGCGGAGGAGGGAGTCGAACCTCACGCGTTCGCCTCTTGGAAGCATCGCGCTCGCAGCGCATGTCTTATCCTCGTCTGGGCTGAGATTTTTCCACCGTGGCTCCGCAGGGCTGCAGCTCCGCGAAACGCTTGCACAAAGTACACCGTTCAGATTTTCCACTTAGTTACCCCCATTGCAGCCCAAAGAAATACCGCCAACGAAACCACGATGGTCAGCCCAAACGAGATATCAACATGCGCGTTGATAGATACCGTTTGACCATTTGTGCTCAATCGAGCACACTACCCCGACTGTACTCCATCTACCGCGTGCGCTCGACGCGAACTCGAGTTTCGCGGACGCGTCGACCAATCCGCCGCGAGGTTCTCCTTCTCTGTCCGTGGCGGCGGCACGTTACAGAATCGCTCAACTTGCGCTGAGTTCGAGCTGGCCTTCGCTGATAAGCATTTCACCCACCTGCCCGCCATCCGCGTTCGACCGCCTTGCGCGTTTGAACGAGAGCGACCTTGCCTGGCTCAGTCACGCGAAGCCGCTGCTTCGCAGATCGCCGGCGACGGCCTCTGCTCGTCTCGCGCGTCAACGCGCGGAAGGCACCGCGGCAGTCCCGCCCGATCGATTCCGTCGATCTTGTTGACTCTGCCCTCGCCGCGCACAGCGCGCTCGGTGGCATTCGCAGAGACGCCCAGCAGTCGTAGGTTGCGGGCGAACTCCGACCGCCAATGCCGCAGCGTTGCCTTCCTGATGTTTAGGCGCACCCCCTGTTCGCTCACGGCCTTCAGGACAAGGTGGACGTGCGGGTGAGGTTCGTCGGTATGCAGAACGAACGCATAGCGATGCTGCAAGGCGAACTCCTCCCTCGCGAAATTTCGAACGGCAGCCAGCACCTTGGCGGGCGGCGTGCCAGGCGGCATCGAGAACATGAGTTTGTGAACCAGCTTCGGCGGCTTCCGGCCGTTGGTCGCCTTGAGATCGCCTTGTCGACGCGCATCGTCGATGTCGAGATCCCAATCCTCGATCAGCGATTGGCCGACCTCGGCCCTGCAGCCGCTCGCCGTCGTCTGTCTCGATCTCCAATTCCCCCTTTCGCCCGATGTAGTCGAAATGCCTGGCTGCCGCCTTGAGGTCGTTGCTGTTGCGCCCAAGCACCTTCACCATCACTTCTGGCGCCCGCTGGACCGTCCGCCGAATCTGTTCGACCTGCTCGGCGGTTAGACGCTCGCCCGCCCCATGCGGGCCACGGCGACCGAGGCTCACGATGTCGAGCAACGGGATTCGCTTCCCCTGGAAGCCTAAAGGTTCGCTTCGGCATGCCCGACCCTCCAACTGGTGACGTTCGCCTTGAGCAGCGCCTTGGTGTTGTCCCGAAGCGCTTCGCAGATCTTGAGCATCGCCCGGAACTCCTCGCGCACCGTGCCGGGTAACCTGCCGCCCTCGTTCGCGACCTTGGCAATCTGGTTGATGTTGCGGCCGATGGACGCGAGCTCCGCAATGCTGCGCCTTGAGCGCCAGCAGTTCGCCCTTCGGCAACGGCGACAGCGACCGCAGATGCGCGCGCACCAGGACGGAGACATAGGTCGCCGCCGGCATCGACCGAGCCACAGCGCGTTCGCGCAGCAACGGATGATCGCCGGCCTGTAGACGAATGGTCAGGCGCGCCTGCGCGATTTACCTTTCATGCCGACTCCGCTTGCAGCGGGCGCCTCATCGCCGACGCCTCGCAGCACGACGCCGAGCAACTGCTTGAGGCAGCGCCGACTCGGACTGGCTTTCGCGCTGCGCAAGCGCGCGAAGCCGCGACTTCGTCTCCTGAGTCACGCGCAAGTGGATGAACGCTTCTGCCGCCATGCGTGTGATCGTGAGACAAGAGCCGCCGCGAGGCTATCCGGCATATCGCGCAAAATTCGGCCGAAACCTCACACCATCGCAGTCGGCGCATTCACAGCTCGCTGCCGAAAGTACGATCGTTGGCTATCGACTGACTCTGCTTTGCCGCGCTCGTCACCTATTCAATCTGCAATCTAGCTCACGCGACCTGCACGCCAGGTGCGCCCGGCTTTCGCCTGAATTTTCCGCGAAACCTCAACCTGACAATGGTTTTCACAGCGTGGAAACATCAGCCATGAGTGACAACTCGTCCCTGAGCGATCAGAACCGCACATAGAGAGCACTAAGCATGGGCACGGAATCTCCGGTTCGCGAACCGCAGCTGTCCACTATTTCCCTGCGGCGGCCGTGCGTCTGAGACGAGCCCACCAAGCTCCTCGCCCTCCATCGCATACCGCGCCGCCGCCCGCCTCATCCGCATGCGCGACGCCCCCGCCTATCTCGGCATGGACAAGAACCGCTTCAACCGCGAAGTGCGGCCGTGCGTCCTCGCCTTGCGCATCGGCATCCAAGGAATCGCCTTCGACCGCGTTGACCTCGATGCGTGGGCGGACGACTATAAGAGCCGCAACGGGTGCCATGCGGCTCGCTCACACAGGAGCAAGTTAGTGGGAACCCAGAAAATGTCAGGCCTCACCAAGCGCGGTGGGATCTGGCACATCGACAAGGTGTTCAGAGGAACGCGCATTCGCGAAAGCACGTGGAACAGGCGAGATCGTCAAAGCCCAGGAGCTGCTAGCTAAACGAATTGAAGAGATTCGTTTGGTGAAGATCTTCGGGGTCCGACCAGATCGCACGTTTCGGGTCGCCGCGACAAAGTTCCTCGAAGAGAACCAGCACAAAGAGGAGTATCGACGACGATGCTGCGCACTTGGCAAAGACTCGACCCCTTCATCGGGAGCTTGTTTCTCAGGCAGGTGCATCTGGATAGCCTGCAGCCTTTCATCGCCAGCCGGCGCGCGGATGGCGTCAAGACGAGCGACCATCAACCTGGCGCTGGCGGTCGTGAGGCGGATCGTGAATCTCGCGGCTTCAGAGTGGAGGGACGATGCAGGGCATGACCTGGCTGGAGCATGCGGCCGAAGATCAAGCTGCTTCCGGTCAAGGACGCGCGACCGGCCTATCCGCTTTCGCGTGAAGAGCAGGCGGCTCTATTTCAAGAGCTGCCCGACCATCTCGCGCGAATGTCGCTCTTCAAGGTCAACACCGGCTACGAGAGAGCAGGAAGTTTGCGGGCTCAAGTGGGCTGACGAGGTTCGAGGTGCCGGAGCTCGACACGTCGGTCTTCATCATCGAAGGCGACAAGGTGAAGAACGAATCAGGATCGCCTGGTCGTTCTCAACCGCGTCGCGCGTTCGGTGGTCGACAGCGTGCGAGGGTCAGCACCCGGAGTACGTCTTCGTCTGGTATCCGAAGCCGAAAGAGGCTGGAAGTCCGCGTGCCGCATGGCTCCACTAACGGCATGAACACGACGGCATGGCAAGAACGCTCGCGAGCGAGCTGCGGACAAGTGGGGAAGAGCGGACTGGAGAAGCCGGCGCCGGATGGGTTTCGCGAGAGTCAGGTCCACGACCTGAAGCGCACGTTCGGCCAGGCGGCTTCGCGCGGCGGGCGTGTCGTTCGAGGATCGGCAGGACTTGCTCGGTCACAAGAGTGGACGGATCACGACGCACTACTCGGCGGCCGAGCTTGCAAACCTCATTGCTGCGGCGGAGAAGGTCTGCGAAGACAACTCCACAAATCCCCGCCAATCACCTTGTTGCGGCGGAAGGCGAGATAGCCGGATGGCGCTAACTTCTTGTTTAATCGAACAGGATTTGGTGCCGGCTGCAGGGATCGAACCCGCGACCCCCTGATTACAAATCAGGTGCTCTACCAACTGAGCTAAGCCGGCCTTTCGAAGTGCGCGGGATTTTAGGCGCGCGCGCGCCGCGGCGCTATTGCGCTGCGGCGCGGGCCCGCTGCAGGCGCTGGCCGCCGCAGGGCGCGGAATTCGAGCTCCGTGTCCCCGGCCGGGAATTTCTGCCCCTCGAGCGGCGGCGAGTCCGACTTCAGCGTGAGGTCGAGCCAGATGGCGGTGCCGGTCTTCTCGCGGGCCTCGATCTGCGGCAGCAGCTGCAGCCTGGCGACCTTCTCGGACTGCGTGGCGGCGCGGGTCTCGTCCGAGAACACGCCGAGCGAGATGCGGCGCGCGCCCGAGCTCGCCCACGGCCTGCGGCGTCGGTGATGCCGCCTTTCTTCAGGCGATCGAGCAACCGGCGTTCGCCGGATTCGGTGGGCGGGCTCTCGAGATAGACCCAGTAGCCGTCGAACTCGCGGGTCGCGACTTCGCGCGGCATCGACGGATAGCCGCTGTCGCTCAGCGTCTGCCGTGCGCGCGCGGCAAGCTCGTTGGTGGCGAACGGGCCGACGGTGACGCAGCTGCCATCGCCGGCCGCCACGCGGCCTGGACTCGTGCGACCAGTTGCGAGCGCGGCGCATCCACCTTCGGGGACACGGGCAGCTGCGGCCTCGCTCGGGCGCAAGCCACTGCGATCCACGCGAAGAACGCGAGGTTGGCTAATAAGAGAAGGAGTAAGGCGGCACGCACGCGAGGCGCGAGTGTAGCAAATGCCGGCCTTCGGCTCAGCCTTCGCGAACACCGCGAGGCCGCGCAAGCACGAGGTCGGGCACGAACGCGCGCGGACTCTTCGAGGTGGCGCTTGAGCATCGGCGCGCGCGCCGCCGGTGAGGAACAGCACGGGCCGGCCGCGAGTCGCGCGCTGCGCCTCGGCGCACGGCGCGATCGATGAACGCCGCGGCGGCGAACTGCGAGCCCGCGGCCAGCGCGCTCGCGGTGTCGGTGGCGAACAGCGAGCGCGACCGACAGCGTCGCCGCCCTGCGCGCGCGGCGGCGGATGCCGTGCGTGCCGGCCAGCAGGCTCGCCACCATGGTCGCGGGCCGGGAACGATGGCGCCGCCGCGATGCCGGCCGCTCGGCGGTGACGGCATCGATGGTGAGCGCGGTGCCGACGTTGGCGATGACCACCGCGCGTCCGCGCGCCAGCGCATGCGCACCGATCGCCGACACCCAGCGATCCGCGCCCGAGCCGCCAGGTGTCGCGATAGCTGTTGGTGCACGCCGCAGCGCGCTTGCGCGTCGAGCGCGATGTATTCGGGCACGACGCCGAAACGCCGGCGCGCGGCCGCGTCGAGCACGCGCGACAGCGCTTCGTCCACGACGCTGACGACGACGACGCGGCTCACGTCGCGCGGCGCGTCGCGCACCAGCGCGCGCAGCGCGAGCCCCGAGTCCTCATGCGCGCCGCGCTGCATGCGACCTGCATCGCGCCGCGCAGCGTGGCCCACTTGACGCGCGTATTGCCGATGTCGACTAACAAGGTGGTCATTGACTCGATGCGCACCGTGACTTCGCCGGAGATGAAGCGTCGCACGCCCGTCGGGTGTCTCGACCAGCAGCGCGCCGTGCGCGTCGATGCCGCGCGCCACGCCGCGCGTGATTTCGCCGGCGTTCTCGACGCGCACTTCGTGATCGCGCAGCGCGTCGCAGTCGTGCCAGTTGTCGAGATGCGGCGTCAGGCCGTGGCGCGGAAAACCTTCGAGCGCGGGCACCAGGCGCGCGAGCAGCGCGGCGACGATGGCGTTGCGATCCGGCACCGGCGTGCGATGCGCGCGGATGTCGTCGGCGATGTTGCCGGTGGCTTTCACGGCCGCGCGCGCGGCATCGTCGAGCACGCACGTTGAGACCGATGCCCGACCACCACGTGCACGGGCCCGCCGGACTCGGCGCGCATCTCGATGAGAATGCCGCCGAGCTTGCCGCTGCGCCGGTCACGAGGTCGTTGGGCCACTTCGAGCTGCACGCCGGGCACGCCGAGCGCGCGTCAGCGCGTTCACCGCGCACAGACCCACGACCAGCGACAGCGCGCGACAGATCCGCGGGCATGTCGGCGTATTGCCAGCCGAGCGACAGGCAGATGGCGCCGCCGGGCGGCGCGACCCAGCCGCGCCCGCGCCGGCCGCGGCCGCCGGTCTGGTGCTCGGCCAGCACCACGGCGGCGGTGCCCGCGCGCCGGCGGCAGCGCCTCTAGCAACCGCGGTGTTGGTGGACTCCGAGCGTCCACTCCACCAGCAGCGCTTCGATGCGCGCGCGCACGTCGGCGGGCAGCAGCGCCTGGATGCGCTCCGCGCGACAGCGCGCTGACGCCCGGCGCGAGCCGATAACCCTTGTTGGTCTGCGCGTCGAGCGCGACGCCGAGCTCGCGCAGCTGCTCGACCGCCTTCCAGACGGCGGCGCGCGTCACCGACAGATCCGCGGCCAGCGCCTCGCCCGACAGGAACGCGCGGTCGTCGAGCCGCTGGAACACGCGCTGCGGCAGCGGCCTGCGACGATGCCGGGCGCTCACGCGCGACCGCGTCCGAACAGCCACAGCCGGCGCGCGCGCGGCTCGGTGCCGGCGCGCATGCGCCGCACGTTGCCGCGATGCGTATAGATGACGAGCACGCGCGCAGGCCAGCGCGAACGCCAGCGCCGGCGTCAGCACGCGCGCCGTCACGCATCAGTAGATAGACGGGCATGGCGAGCGCCGCGATGATCGACGCCAGCCCGACGAAGCCCGACACCATGACCACCGCCGAGCCAGCTCGCGAACAGCGGCAGCAGCAGCAGCGAGCTCGATGCCGGCGTAACGCGCCGACCAGCGTGGCCACGCCCTTGCCGCCGCGAAAGCCGTGCCACACGGGAAACACGTGGCCGAGGATGGCGGCGAATGCGCAGGCCGGCGGCAGCCACGCCGCCAGCTCGCGGGCGCGGGCGGCAACGCCGGGCAGCGCCAGCCCGGGCAGCAGCGCCGCGGCGATCCAGCCCTTGGCGATGTCGATGACGATGACCCAGATCGCGAACGCCGGCGCCCTGCGTGCGCAGCGCATTGGTGGCTGCCGGCATTGCCGCTGCCCAGCTTGCGGATGTCGACGCCGCCGCGCAGGCGGCCGACGACGAGGCTGCCGACAACGGAGCCGAGAAGATAGGCGAGCAGGACCTTGAGCGGAAATTCCATCGCGACGCGGAGACTCAGGGCAGGAAAACTTCCGCGAGCATACATCGGACGCTGCCGCCGCCGTGGCGCTCAATGACGTCGATCGGCACCGCCAGCACCGCGTCCACCGACGCGTACAGGCGCGCGTACTTGCGCGTGGCCAGCGCGTGGCGCGCGGTTTCGCGACATCACCAGGATGGTGAAGTCGCCCAGGTACTCGTCCCAGCTGCCGACTTCCAGCATGTTGCCGGCGAATGCGCGCATTTCCGCGTGATCGATGGCGAGCCACGTCGCGGCCCGAGGCGCGCCAGGCGCTCGCTCGACGCGGCGCGCGGTCGGCCGCGCGCGATCGCGTCGAGCGCCACCACCGCGATGCGCGTGCCGACGTGCATGAGCACGTTCGTGTGGTAGATGGGCGTGCCGCGACTCATCGGTGGCCGTGAACAACTCGAGCTCGTAGCCCATCTCGCGCGCCCATTCGCGCGCCACCGACTCGTCGGTGCGCGGCGAGCGGCAGGCGTAGGCCACGCGCGCGACGATGATCCAGCACCAGGCTGCCGGTGCCTTCGAGGAACCGCCCTGCTTCTCGTGGCGCGTGAGATCGAGCGATGCGGCGCACCTCGAACCCGGTTTCGCGCACCACCGCCTCGATGACTTCGGCGCGGCGTTCCGCGCGGCGGTTCTCGGCGTGCATCGGGATACAGCACCACGGTGCCGTCGGCGTGGAAACTGACCCAGTTGTTCGGGAACACGGCGTCGGGCTTGCGCGGCGTGTCGGAGTCCGGCGCCACGCAGACCGTCGACGCCCTCGGCCGTCAGCGCCGCGGCGAAGGCGTCGAATTCGCGCAGCGCCTGCGCTGCGACCTCGTCGGCTGGCGCCGCTCCGGCTGCCTGCTGAAAGCGATTGGTGCCCGCGGTTTGCGCGTTGAAGCCGAAGTGCTTCGGGCGAACCATCAGAATGGCGCTGGCGCACTGCGAAGGCCGCTGCGGCCCCGGACTTTCCCACCCTGCACTACCGACTTCTACATCCCGGAGCCGGTAGGCACAATAGCCCGCCATGACCGACGCCGTCCCCACACTCGACGCGCGCCACGCCGAGAGCGCCGCAGTTCGCGCAGCGACATCGCCGCGGCCTACGCGGAATTCGGCTTCGTCATCATCGAGAACCACGGCATCGACAAGGCGCTCATCGACCGCTGCCTGGACTGCTTCCACCGGTTCTTCGCGCTGCCGGCCGAGAGAAGCTCCGCTACCAGAGTGCCGGGCGGCGGCGGCGCGCGCGGCTACACGGCGTTCGGCATCGAAACCGCCAAGGGCGCGCAGCACCACGATCTCAAGGAGTTCTGGCACGTCGGCCGCGAGCTGCCGCCGGGACATCCGTTCAACGCAGGTCATGGCGCCTAACATCTGGGTGGATTCGCATCCCGGGGTTCCGCGAATCGACGCTGGCGCTGTACCGCGCGTTCGACGCGCTCGGGCCTGCGCCTGCTGTCGGCCATCGCGCGCTCGGTCGACGCTGCCGGCGGACTTCTTCGACGACAAGGTGAACCTCGGCAACAGCATCCTGCGCGTCATCCACTACCCGCCGATGCCGCCCGAGCCCACGCCGTCGGTGCGCGCCGGCGCGCACGAGGACATCAACGTCATCACGCTTGTTGTTAGGCGCGGAAGAACCGGGCCTCGAGGTGCTGTCGCGCAAGGGCGAGTGGCTGCCGATCAATCCGCCGCCGGGCATCGCTGGTGTGCAACGTGGGCGACATGCTGCAGCGGCTGACCAACAGGCACCTGCGCTCCACCACGCACCGCGTCACCAATCCGCCGCGCGAGCGCGCCAGCAACGCGCGCTACTCGCTGCCGTTCTTCCTGCACTTCAACCCGGACTTCCTCATCAAGACGCTGCCGCAGTACGTCGACGCGCAGCATCCCGACCAGTTTCCCGTGCCGATCAACGCGCAGGATTTCCTGCATGGAACGCCTGCGCGAAATCAAGCTCATCTAGCATCAGCCATGGCGAAGCTCTACTTCTATTACTCGACCATGAACGCGGGCAAATCCACCGCGTTGCTGCAGGCCAGCCACAACTACGAAGAGCGCGGCATGCGCACGCTGCTGTACACGGCGCAGGATCGATCACCGCGACGGCGGCCGGATCCACTCGCGCATCGGCATCGAGCGCGAGGCCCTGCACTTCTATCCGGAGCTCGACCTGCGCGCGCAGATCTTCGCCGAACATCAGCGCGGCCGCGCTCGCCTGCGTGCTGGTCGACGAATCGCAGTTCCTGACGCCCGCGCAGGTGAAGCAGCTCGGCGCCGTGGTCGATGAGCTGAACATTCCGGTGCTGTGTTACGGCCTGCGCACCGACTTTCGCGGCGAGCTGTTCCCGGGCAGCGCGCAGCTGCTGGCCTGGGCCGACAACCTGGTCGGAGCTCAAGACCATCTGCCACTGCGGGCGCAAGGCCATCATGGTGGTGCGTGTCAAGGCCGATGGCACCGCCGAACGCGAAGGTGCGCAGATCGAAATCGGCGGCAACGAGCGCTACGTGCCACTGTGCCGCAGGCATTTTTCGCAAGCTCTTGCCGGCGCAAAGATTCCTGCCTGAGATCCGCTGTCGCGCGCCGCGATTGCTCAAGATTCGTACTGCGCGCCGCAGGCACTCAGCGATCCTGCCCATGACGGTCTCGATGTTGCGCACGCGCAGCACGGGCGCGATTTTCGGTTGTAACTGACACGTCATGTCATTAACGTGTACTCCATAAAACGCGCAGGGCCACACAGATGGCCGCGTAAATAACCGGAGAATCCAATGCGTAACGTCAACGGAGCGATGTTGCTCCGCTTCCACAAATGGTCTTTTGTCGCTGTCACCTTGTTAGGCGCCGGCCTCGCGCAGAACGCGTTCGCGCAATCGACCGGCACCGAAGCGGTCGAAGAAGACATGAGCGAAGTCGTGGTGTCAGCGCCACACGCGTGCGCAACATCGGCATCGTCGAACGACCAGACGGCGCCGAAGTCGCGCATCACGCTGACCGAGCGAATACCTGCGAGACGCAGACTGTCGGGCCAGAGCGTGTTCCAGGCGCTCAACCAGGTCCCGGGCGTCAACTTCACCAACAGCGATCCGTACGGCACCTCGGGCGGCAACCTGCGCATCCGCGGCTTCGACGGCTCGCGCGTGTCGGTCACCTTCGACGGCGTGCCGCTGAACGACTCCGGCAACTACGCGCTGTTCACCAACCAGATGCTCGATTCCGAGCTCATCGACCGCGTCGACGTGAACCTCGGCACCACCGACGTCGACAGCCCCACGGCATCGGCCACCGGCGGCACGGTGGCCTATCGCACCAAGCGGCCCGACCGATGAGTTCGGCGGCGAGGCCGTGCTGTCGGGCGGCGAGTTCAACTACAAGCGCGGCTTTCGTGCGCCTCGACACCGGCGAGTTCGGCCCCTGGGGCACCAAGGCGTTCATCGCCGGCTCCTACCAGAACTACGACAAGTTCAAGGGCCCGGGCGAACTCGAGAAGAAGCAGTTCAACGCCGTCATCCGCCAGGACTTCGAGAACGAGAACTTCATCAGCGTCGGCGTTCCACTACAACGAGAATCGCAACGCGTTCTATCGCACCACCAGCGCGGCCAACTTCGACGCGTTCGGCCGCGACTACGACAACCTCGACGTCGTGCACGCGCGACGCCCCGACCAGCCGGCGTCGTCGACAACGACAACGCGCAGCCCGTCGCGACGCATTCCGACGTGCTGCTGCACGCCGACGACAACCTGCCAACCCGTCGAGCTGCACCAACTACTTCGGCGTGCGCATCAATCCGTCGAACACGGGCAACGTGCGCATGCAGTCGCTGTGGCACCTCGGCGAGAAGCTCCGTCTGACGTTCGATCCGTCCTACCAGTACGTGCTCGGCGAACGGCGGCGGCACCACGCCGATCACCGAGACCGCCGGCACCACCGCCGACGTCGCGTCCGCGTCGGCAACTCCAACGCGCCGGGCTGTCGACCTCAACGGCGACGGCGACCTGCTCGACACCGTGCGTTTCTATACGCCCAACACCACCAACACCAATCGTTATGGCGCCACCGCCTCGCTGATCTGGGATCTCAACGACGACAACCGCGCTGCGCTTCGCCTACACCTACGATCACGCCGAGCATCGCCAGACCGCCCAGTGGGGCTACGATGGACCTCGACGACGGCAGGTCGAGAACGTGTTCGCCGGCCGCGAGGGCGAGCGCGTCGTACGCCGCCGACGGCGACATCATCCGCGGCCGCGATCGCTTACTCGGTCGCCGAGCTGCAGCCAGTTCGCGCTCGAGTATCGCGGCCAGTTCCTCGACGACAAGTTCACCGCCACGCGTCGGCGTGCGCGCGCCGTACTTCAAGCGCGAGCTCAACCAGTACTGCTACACGCCGAACGGCGGCAACGGCAGCTCGGGCACCATCGAGCCACCAGCGGCGGCACGCTGTGCACCTCGCGCGCGCCACTGACGACGCTACGCCAACGGCAACGTGACCTTCGTTCCGGGCACAACCCGATGGGCGCCGTCGAGTTCATCGCGCCGTACAGCGACGACGTGAAGTTCGACGACATCCTGCCGAACGCTCGGCCTGTCGTTCCGCCCGTGGGATCAGCCACATGTTCTACCTGTCGTACGCGGAAGGCCTGTCGGCGCCGCGCACCGACAACCTGTACGCGGTGCGCCGCCAGCCGGACGGCACCGTCGGCCGTCCGACTGCCCGAGTCGGAGACCACCAAGTCTTACGACCTCGGCTGGCGCCTGAATCACCGACAGCACCATCGCCTCGCTGGCGGCTGTATCACGATCGACTACACGAATCGCATCGTGTCGACGTTCGATCCCGATCTCGGCTTCAGCGTCGACCGCAACGTCGGCGACGTCGACGATCGAGGGCTTCGACGCGCAGATCGGCCAGCGCTTCGGCGAGCTCGGTCGACGCTGACGCGCGTCGGCTGTCATACAGCGACAGCGAGCTGCAGGAACTGACGTCGGCCTCAACCGGCTGGAGCGCAGCTCCGACCGCCAGGGCAAGAAGCTGGTCGAGACGCCGGAGTGGACCTACGCGGCGCGCGCTGGACTATCGACGTGACCGGACAACCTGCACTTCGGCCTGCAGGGCAAGCAGGTCGAGCGACCGCTTCTCGCACCGACCTCAACGACGAAATCGCGCCGGCGTACTACCGTGGTCGATCTCGACCTGAACTACGGCTTCAAGCTGCCGGGCGTCGAGCGCGCCGAGCTGCAGTTCAACGTGACCAACCTGCTCGACGAGGAATACTTCGGCAACATCAGCTCGGGCACGGCGCATGCGGCACCGTCCGGTGACGGCTTCTACTCGCATCGGCGCGACCGCGCACCGTCGATCGGCGCTCGATCGCGCTTCGACTTCTGAACGCTGCGCGCCGGACGTGCGCAGCGTCCTCGCATTGCTGATCCTCGCGGCGGCGGGCCTGGTGCCCGCCGCCGCGGCGGACCGACCGCCCGGCCTGATCCGCATCGCCACCTTCAATTGCAGTCTCAATCGCGCCAGCGACGGCGCGCTGCGCCGCGATCTCGCCACGCCCGACAACGCGCAGGCGCGCGCGGTGGCGGAGATCATCCAGCGCGTGCGGCCCGACATCCTGCTGCTGCAGGAGTTCGACTACGACGCCGACGGCGCGGCGCTGCGCGACTTCCAGGCTAACTACCTCGCGCGGCCGCAGAACGGCGCGGCGCCGCTCGATTTCGCGCACTACCTTCTTCACCGAGTCGAACACCGGCCAGCCGTCCGGCTTCGATCTCGACCAACGACGGCAGCGTCGGCGGCGGCGGCGATGCGCTGGGCTTCGGCGAATTTCCGGGCCAGTACGCCATGGTGCTGCTGTCGCGATTTCCCATCGACGCGGCGCACGCGCGCACCTTCCGCAAATTCCTGTGGCGCGACATGCCGGGCGCGCTGCTGCCCGACGATCCGGCGACGCCCGCGCCGGGACTGGTATTCGCCGGCAGGAGCTCGCGGTGCTGCCGCTGTCGTCGAAGAGCCACTGGGATGTGCCGGTGCGCATCGGCAACGTCACGCTGCACCTGCTCGCGAGCCATCCGACGCCGCCGGCCTTCGACGGCGCCGAAGATCGCAACGGCAGGCGCAATCACGACGAGATCCGTTTCTGGAGCGACTACCTGACGCGCGGCAGTCCGGCTACATCCGCGACGACGCGGGCAGGCGCGGCGGCTTCCGCGGCAAGGCCTTCATCATCATGGGCGACCAGAACTCCGATCCCGTCGACGGCGCCAGCCTGCAGCGACGCGCATCGCGGCGCTGCTCGCGAATCCGCGCGTCGATGCGCAGTTCGTGCCGCAGAGCGCGGGCGCCGTCGAAGCCAGCGTCGCGCAGGGCGGCGCCAATGCCGCGCAACGCGGCGATCCGCGCTACGACACCGCGGACTTCAACGATCGCGTCGCCGGCAACCTGCGCGTCGACTATCTACTGCCGTCGAAGGGCATGCGCGGTCTGCGGCGGCGGCGTGTTCTGGCCAGCCGCAGGCCGATCCGGCCGCGTCGCTGGTGTGGGGCGACCGCCCGCCGCCGAGCTCGGATCACCGGCTCGTGTGGCTCGACGTCAGCGTCAGACGGAGCTCGATGCCCACCGGGCAGTGATCCGACAACCAGTGCGTCTTCGCATCCTGGTCATTGAAGACCACGCGCACGAAGGATTTCTTCAGCACGCTTTTCGCGAGATCGCGGCCCAGCAGGATGTTGTCGATGAACTCGCGGTATTCGCTGTCCGTGGTGCAGGGCGTGAATTTCTGCGGCGCCCGTGATGTTGGTCAGTTTCGAGGCCGCCGGAACGCCGTCGTCGATTTCGGCATAGACGTTGAGCTGCCGGCCCTGCGGCGTCGCGCGCCGGGCCCTTCTCGATGGTGAACCGGCGATTGAAATCGCCCAGCAAGCCGAAGCGATGGCCGGCATTGCGCCTCGCCTTCGATCCAGGCTTCGAGCGGCGCCACCTGGCGCGAGCAGCAGTTCGCAGTTGCGCCCTCGCGCGGTCAGCGGACCCGCGGGACAGCCCGACTTCAGGTGCACGGACATCAGGCGGAATTCGTTGGCCGTGCCCGGGAAGAAGGTGACGACGACGCCGCGGCGCACGGCGTTGTCGAGCGACAGCGGCTCGTATTCCGGTTCGCAGCGGTGCGGCAAGCCCGCGGCGGATCGCGAAGCCGTTCTTCTGCGTGTGCGCGCGCGTGCTGAAGCAGAAGTCGTAGCCCGGAAACACCTGCGCGGCGGCGTCCGGCCCATCGACTTCCTGCAGCGCCACGATGTCGGCGCGCAGCTGCGCGGCGTAGTTGCGCAGCGCTGGCGTAGTCGTCCGGCGGTGCGCGGCGCGTGCTGGGTGATGGCGCAGGGCAGCGTGCGATCGTCGCCGCCCACCATGCCGCCGTTCTCCGCGCAGTTGCTGCGCAGCGCCAGGTGCGTGGCCGGCGTCATCAGGTATTCGACGTTCCAGCTCGCGATGCGCACGCGGGTTTCGTCGCCCTTCCAGCGGCCGCCGCCCGGCAGCTCGAGCACGACGTCGGCGGTGTGCAGGGCCGCGTATTTCTCCTCGACGCGTGTCGAAGGGCTTGGTCCAGGAGCCGTAGATGGGATTCGGCAGCACGAACCAGTTCGCGCCGAAACGCGGCTCGAGGCGCTCGCGATCGCCGGCAAAGACCTGCGGATCGACGAAGTCGCCGAGATCGTCGCCCACCAGCGCCACGATGCGGTAGTTGGCGGCGATGAATGCGCGGCGCAGTGGTCTTGCTGCTGTTGTTCCATTCCGGGCGTTCGCCGCGCAGCAGCAGGCGTTGCGGATCGGGCGCGGGATCGATGCCGAGCGCCACCAGGTTGCGCATGGTGGCGGTCTTGGCCGGGCACGGATCGGTGGCGGTGGGCGGCGGCGCCGTGCAGTCGCGATTGCTGATGTAGAACACCGTGTGGCCGAGCGCGCGCGCCCTGGCGATGAACTCGCGCGCGCCGGGCACCGCTTCCGCCTCGCCGGCGCCCACCCACTCGCCCCAGCTCTTCGCGTTGTAGACGGCGTGATCGCGCAGCAGCCGCGCCTGGTACACGGTGTTGTCGAGCACGGTCTCGTCGAGATCGAGCACCACGGCGGTGGGCAGGCGCGCGAGCACTTCGGCCGCAACGCTCTGACTGCTCGAGCGCGGCGCTGCCCGGCGCAGGCGCGGCGATGCTGCTCGTCGGCGAGCCGGTAGACCTGCTCGGCGATGGCGCGATATTCCGGCGCGCGTCTGCATCCACAACGTGGCGTGCAGACCTGCTCGCGACCGGTTCGTCGGTCCGGCGGCGTGCTGCGCACAACGCTGGCAGCGACACACGACGACCGGCGCGACCGCTGCCTATCCAGCCTCGCGCCATGAATCCTCCAGGCCCCGAACGTATTCTACGCGATGGGTCCGGAGTATTTCAGAGCTAGCCGGTTTCGGCGAGCGAGTTGGAGGCTTCCCAGTTGGCCTCGAGCAGATCGAGCGGCTCGACGCGCAGGTAGCGCAGCGCGTCGGCGGCGCGGCACGGGCTTGGCGAACAGGAAGCCCTGCGCGAGGCTGCAGCCCATGTTGCGCAGGATTTCGAGCTGCTGCCAGGTCTCGATGCCTTCGGCCACGACCTGGATGTTGAGGCTGCGCGCCATGGCGACGATGGCGCTGACGATGGCGTGATCCGAAGGATCGGTGGCGATGTCGCGCACGAAGCTGCGGTCGATCTTGAGCGAGTCGACGCGCCAGCGCTTGAGGTACGACAAGCTCGAGTAGCCGGTGCCGAAATCGTCGATGGCGATTTTCACGCCCAGGTCGCGCAGCGTCGCGAGCGCATCCTCGCGGAACTCACCGGTGCGCGTTCTCGAACAGCGAGCCTTCGGTGAGCTCGAGCTGCGATGCAGCTGCGGCCCGATGCGGTTCTTCGTCCATGGCCTGCTGGATGAGCTCGCGCAGCTTGGTGCGCTCGAGCTGCACCGCCGAACACGTTCATGCTGACCGGCACGAGGTGCGCGCCCTGCTCGCGCCACTGGCTGATGTCGCTGCCGATGCGGTCGAGCACGAACTGCCCGATGGGAATGATGAGGCCGGTTTCTTCGGCGACTTCGATGAAGCGCTCCGGCGAGATGAATCCCTGCGTCGGATGCTTCCAGCGCAGCAGCGCTTCGAGACCGGCGACGCGCCGCGTATGGATGTCGATGATGGGCTGATAGTGCACGTCGAACTGGTTGCAGCTTGAGGCCGACGCGCAAGCGACGATTCGATGGCCACGCGCTCCTTGAGCGTGCGGTCCATCTGCGGCGAGAACACCTGGAAGTTGTTCCGGCCGAGATCCTTGGCCTGGTACATCGCCGTGTCCGAATGCTTGAGCAGCTCGCCCATGGTGGCGCCATCGCGCGGGAACAGGCTGACGCCGATGCTCACCGTGGCGACCAGCGCGCGCCCGTCGATCATCACCGGCGCGGAGAGCACTTCGTTGATGCGCGTGGCGGCGATGGCCACTTCGTCGGGCGCATTCACCTTGATGCAGCACCACGACGAACTCGTCGCCGCCCATGCGAACGACGATATCCGCGGGACGCACCGCCGCGCGCACGCGCTTGGCGATTTCCTGCAGCAGCTTGTCGCCGACTTCGTGGCCGCGCGAGTCGTTGATGTGCTTGAAGCGGTCGAGATCGAGGAACAGCACCGCGAGCATCTGCCCGACTCCTGGCAGCGCGCGATGGCTTCGGGCAGATGCGCCTGCAGGAACAGCCGGTTCGGCAAGCCCGGTGAGGTGATCGTGATTGGCGAGCTTGTCGAGGCGCTGCTGGTTGGCGAGCAGCTGGGTCTGCGCCTTCTTGCGCTCGGACAGGTCGCGCATCAGGTACGACACCAGGCGGCGGTCGCGCGACTCGATGGGCACGCAGCTCACTTCGACGTCCATCTGCCGGCCGTCCTTGAGCCATTGCACCAGCTCGATGCCGCGGCTGGGCTCGACGCGCGCCAGCGTCGCGATGACCGGATCCTGCGAGTCGTTCGGGACCGCGCAGCACGGACAGACACCGAGCGGCCGCGCAGCTCGTCCAGCGTGAATCCCAGCTGCTGCTGCACGGCCGGGTTGGCATCGACGATCTCGCCGGTGCGCGCGTCGGCCACCAGCAAGCCGTCCTGCGCCTGTTCGATGATGGCGCGGTAGCGCGACTCGAGCGACAGCCGGTCGGCGTTCGAGCCGGCGCGAACGCGCCACCAGCAGCATGGCGACGATGGTGAATCCGCCGACCAGCAGGCCCAGCAGGATGGTCTGGTAGAGCGTGGTGCGCTGTGGCCTGCGCAAACGCGCTGCGCGGAATCTCGAGCTGCACCAGCCAGATCGGCGTGCCGAGCTGGTCGCGCAGGATCGAGGTAGCCGTTGACGTGGTTGCGCCCCGCCACGCGCGTCAGCAGGTTCGCGGTCAGCGGCGAATGGCGCACCCAGTCGCGCACCTCGGCAGGCACGCCGGCGCGATCGAGGTTGGCCACGGGATAGCCGGTGACCGGCCACGGCGAGAAGCGGCCCATGCGCTCCACCACCGTCGGGCGTGAACGCGCGCGCGAATGCGATCCAGCCCTGCGGCTGGCCGGTGCCCGTGCTGTCGAAGATCGGGCGCACGGCGAACAGCGCCGGTCCCCGCGCGCGCTGCACGATGCCGCGCACGCTGTCGCGATTGACGTTCAGCTGTCCGGAGGTCACGCGCCTGCTTGATCACCGCCAGCAACTCGGGGTCGGGCGGGATCTCGTATTCCTGCGCGGCGGTCGCATCGAGCGCGAGCGATGCGCGGGTTTCGAGATTGCGGTCGAGCACCAGGAAGGTGTCGACGTCGAGCCGCACCAGCGCGCCGGCATTGAGCGACTGGGCGATGAAGTCCGGCCGGTTGCCGCGGGCGAATTCCGCGGTCTCGGTCCAGATCGCGTAGTCGCCCATGCGCCGAATACAGGTCGTCGAGCTCGGTGGCGAAGCCGCGCTCGAGCTGCTGGCTCTGCATGTCGACGTCGCGCGACTCGATGTCGGCGACGTTGACCAGCCAGCCGCGCTGCGACCAGCCGTAGAACACCACGAGAATGATGGCGACCACCGCGCCGATGACGGGCAGCGGCGATTGCCGGATCCTCGCTTTCGGTTCCGGGTTGCTGGTGCGGGTCATAACGTGAACTGCGTCACGTGCTTTTCTGGGCCACTCCAGAGTGTGCCCGGCGACCCCCTCGCGGCTGGCACCGAACCGCGCACAGTTTCCCTTTAATAATGGGGCGTCAGAGCGCCAGCAAGGGCCCAAGGCGAGCCCAGAAACGACAAAGCGCCGGCGCCTGTGCAGGCGCCGGCGCTTCGTGTCGCGTCTGTCGACCGGATTACAGGCTCAGGCGGAACCCGGCGAAGATCTGGCGTCCCGTGCTCGAGTACTGCGTGACCAGCGGCTCGTCCTCGTACGCCCAGCGATCTTCGGTCTGGTTGGTGAGGTTCAGAGCCTTCGATCGAGAACGACAGGTAGTCCGTCGCCTGCCAGGTCACCTTCGCATCGATGTTGCGCGTGGCCAGGCTGCCGAGGAAGTCGTTCACGAGCGGCGCATCGCAGACGCGCCGGATCGCAAGTGCCGGCGGCAATCGGATACTGGCTCACGTACGCCGAACGGTACGCGTAGGAAGCGCGCGCGCTCCACTTCGGCGTCTCGTAGTACAGCGTGAAGTTCGCCGAGTCCGGCGACGCGCCGGTGAACGGCCCGGCGGCGTGACCTGCGGACGCAACGGCGTCGTGGGCGTCACCAGCGTATTGCCCGGATCGACGATGTACTGCAGCTCCGATGTCAGGTGCGTGTAGTTGGCCTGCACGCCGAAGTTCTTCCAGAAGCCCGGCAGGAACGTGAAGTCCTGCTGGTAGCTGAGCTCGTAGCCCTCGATCGTCGCCGCCGGGCGCGTCCTGGAACTGGCGAACGCCGTAGAGGCCGGGCCGCCGCCGCTGCCGCCGCCAGCGACCCAGGCGACCTGCGTCGGCGTCAGCGTCTCGAGCGTGGCCGCGTACTGATCCGGCGGCAGGATTTCCTGCAGCGTGGCCGGACGACGAAACGGTCTGCGGGAAGTTGGACACGTCCTTCTTGAACACCGCGACCGACAACAGGCCGCCTTCCGCGAAGTACCACTCGCACGACAGGTCGTAGTTCTTCGGCGCGGAACGGCGACAGCTCCGGATTGCCGAGCGTCACCGATGGCACGGTCGTCGAGCGCCGATGACTGGCGTGCGTGAGACCGCTGATGGTCGGCGCCAGGTTCGTCGAGCTGCGGACGCGCCATCACCTTCGACCAGCCGCCGCGCAGCAGCATGGTCGTCGGTGAGCTTGATAGGCGACGTTGAACGACGGCAGGTTGTCGCTGTAGCTGTGCGCGGCCTCGAGCGGCCGCGGTCCGGTCGGCCGCCGACGCTCGGCGTGTAGCCCAGCCGACCGTGACGCGCGTATCGGCGTCGCGGACACCGAAGTTGCCGAACAGTCCGGTGACCGAAGATGTCGTAAGTCGAAATTGATCTGCACGAAGTAGCTGGTGTCGTATTCGTTGACCGCGAACTGGTTGCCGGGGTTCGACAGATATCCCAAGCGTCCAGTCGCCGTACTTGTTGACGCAGTTGCAGTCGAAGCCGATGATTTCGCGGAACTGCGTCGATGTTCGGCGCGAAGAACGACCGTCGGCGAACCGGCCGGCACGATCGAGGCCGTCGCCGAAGTCGTAGACGCGGCCCAGGTCCGACGGAGGTGACACCGAGCTCGGCGAGCGTCGGGTTCTGCGCTTCGTTGCGAGAGGCGCTGTCCCTGGTTCGTCTTGAACTTGTATTCGCGCTTCGTAATGCCGAATTCGATGCCGCAGGTTGTCGTTGAGCTTGAGGTCGAAGTTGACGTGGCCGCCCTCGTAATCGTTGTCGGTCTCGCGCTCGAAATGACGCAGCGACGAGAAGCCCTTCACCAGGCTACCAGTTGTTGGGATCGGCGAGATCGAAGCCGTAGCTGATCGCCGGCATGGAGCCGTGAGCGCGCTCGTCGTAGGTGAAGGTCTCGGGCGAATCCATGCGATTGAATTCGACCAGCAACGCCTGTGTTGTCGTTGGTCGAACGCGAACGTGCCGTACGAGCACGTCCATCTTCAGCTGATCGCCGATGTCCTGCTGCCAGCTGAACGACGCCTGCTGGAACTGCGTCGTGAAGTACGACGAATCGGTGGCCGAGCGCCAGTCGACGTTGCGCAGCTCCAGATAGTCGGCGTTTCCCGCGTCCGGACACGTGCGCCGCGAGCACATCGACGCCCGGACGGCCGACGATTGCGGTCGCGGAAGAACATGCCGTTCGGGCGAAGCGCCGTAACCCGGCGACGCCGGATTGTTGTAGTAGTCGTAGGTATCGAGGTTGTGCGGATTGGTGCTGAAGCTCGTGCGTGCCGCAGGCCGGCGAACACACCGCCGGCATGCGCCTCGGAGCCGCCGCAATTGATCGCTTCACGGATACGGCAGCGCCGTCTGGCTGGCGCAGGTCTGCGTACGCGCCGCGCGTGGCGCGTTCGGCGACGTCGTGGGCAGCGCTCGTGTTGAAGTCGGCGTTCGTGTTGTTGCGATTCAGACCGACGGACTGGATCTGGTTCACGTCGCTCTTCTGGTCGAACTTCGAATACACCATGTCGAGGCCGATGTTGGTGCTCTCGGTCGGCTTCCACTGGATGGCGCCGGTGAGGCCCAGGCGCTCCTGCTCGAGGTCCTGCTGCTCGATGTTCATCAGCGCGGGAATGCGCACCAGCGAATTGTTGAAGCGGCCCGGCGTGGCGTAAGCGCAGCCGGATACAGCGCGGCGTACGCGGCGGGATCCGATCCCGATCTGCGCGGCGATCGCCGCTGGATTCTGGACGCCGTTGGTGGCGGTCGTGCCGGCGCAGCGACGTGCCGTTGGGCACGGAGAAGCCGGCGCGCGGCGTCACAGCGTGCCCGCGAAGGTCGAACCGCGATATGCGTAGTCGGACTGGCCGGCCTGGCGCTTGTAGCGGTCGACTTCGGAGTCGCGCTCGCTGTAGGCGCCCGAAAGCGACACGCCGAAGCGTGTCGTCGAACCACTGGTCGGCGAACAAGCGCGGCGACGCGCGGGTTGTGCGTGCCGCCGTTCTCGTAATAGGCGTCTTCCATGGACAGCGCGAGCTTGCGTGCCCTTGTAGTCGAGCGGCTTGCCGGTCACGAGGTCGACGGTGGCGCCGAGCGAGCCTTCATCCGTGTCGAGCCGAGGCGGTCTTGCGTGACCTCCAGCGAGCTGAAGAGGTCCGACGCGAAGACGTTGAAGTCGAAGCCGCGGCCGCGGTTGGGCGCCGTGCCCGAATCGCTGGCGGCCGCGGTGGAGAGCGTCTCGAGGCCGTTGAGGCGCACGCGCGTGAAATCGCTGCCGAGGCCGCGCACCGTGATGCCGCGGCCTTCGCCGTTGTCGCGGTCGAGCGCGACGCCGGGCAGGCGCTGCAGCGACTCGGCGAGGTTGGCGTCGGGGAAGTCGGCGATGTCTTCGGCGTTGATGGCGTCCATCATCACGCTGGCGTTTTTCTTGATGTCGATGGCGTTGCGCAGCGACAGGCGGTAACCGGTTACCTCGATCGTGCCAATGTCCTCGGCCGGCGTCCGCGGCGCTCGTAGCCTGCGCTGTCGGTGCTTGGCGGCCGATCTGGTCCTGGTCGGCCGCGGTCGCACCGCTCGCAACGCCTAAAGAGCCGAGCACCATGGGCAAAATGCCCTTGGTGCGATTTGAGTTCGCCATATGTCCCCCCTCTCGCCGATGTCGATACTTGTTGTTTGTAAGGTCAACCGGCCTGAAAATGACACCGGTTACCTTGGAGCGCGTTATAGACGACTCCAAACGTGAGCGCAAGGTCAGTGGGCGATATGGCAAACGATAAGCTCGTGTCCGTGGCTGCGGCGATTGCGACGCTTCACATTCGATTGCGGCGCGCCGTCGCCGCTCAACGAAAATGCCGCGCGCTTCACTAATGAAATCGGAGAGATGCGATGAACAAGGATCGTATGAGCGTGCTGGCCGCGATGATGGACCAGGGAGTGATCCCGGTTTTCTATCACCCGGACGTCGAGGTCTGTAAGAAGGTCATCCAGGCCTGCGCGAACGGCGGCGCCAAGTGCATCGAGTTCACCAACCGCGGCGACTTCGCCGCGCACGTGTTCTACGAAGTGACGCGCCATTTCGACAAGGCGGATCCGAGCGTGATCATGGGCGTGGGCTCGATCGTCGATGCGCCGACCGCCGGCATCTACATCGCCAACGGCGCGAAGTTCGTGGTCGGCCCGATCCTCAACGCCGACGTCGCCAAGGTCTGCAATCGCCGCTGCATTCCCTACTCGCCCGGCTGCGGCTCGGCCAGCGAGATCTCGTACGCGCAGGAGCTGGGCTGCGAGATCGTCAAGGTGTTCCCGGGTCAGTTCGGTCGGCGGACCCGAGTTCGTGAAGAACGTCATGGGCCCGATGCCGTGGACGCGCATCATGCCCACCGGCGGCGTCGAGCCCACCGGAAGAATCGCCTGCGCAAGTGGTTCGGCGCCGGCATCGTCGCCTGCGGCATCGGCAGCAACCTCATCACCAAGGAACTGCTCGCGCAAGCAGGACTACGACGGCATCGAGGAGCGCGTGCGCGACACCGTGAAACTCATCAAGACCATTCGTGGGAAGTAGAGCAGCATGACTGACAACGTGTCTGAAGATCCGGTCCGCCGCGCGAGACGCGCTGGGACTGCGCCTCGTTCGGCGAAGTGATGCTGCGCTTCGATCCCGGCTTCGGCCGCGTGCGCAATGCGCGCAGCTTCCAGGTGTGGGAAGGCGGCGGCGAATACAACGTCGCGCGCGCCATGCGCAAATGCTGGGGCAAACGCGCCACCGCCGTCACCGCGCTGCCGCAGCAACGATCTCGGCTGGCTGGTCGAAGACCTCATGATGCAGGGCGGCGTCGACACCTCGAAGATCATCTGGCGCGAGTTCGACGGCCTCGGCCGCAACACGCGCGTCGGCCTCAACTTCACCGAGAAGGGCTTCGGCATCCGCGCCGCGCTCGGGCTGCTCGGATCGCGGCCACTCGGCCGCCTCGCAGATCAAGCCCGGCGAAGTGAACTGGGAAAAGTTGTTCGGCGAGGAAGGCGTGCGCTGGTTCCACACCGGCGGCATTTTCGCCGCGCTGGCGCCCAACACGTCCGAAGCGGTGATCGAAGCGGTGGAGATCGCGCGCAAGTACGGCACGATCGTCTCGTACGACCTCAACTACCGCGCCATCGCTCTGGAAGAGCCAGGGCGGCAAGGAAGGCGCGCAGAAGATCAATCGCAACATCGCGAAGTACGTCGACGTGATGATCGGCAACGAGGAAGACTTCACCGCCTGCCTCGGGTTCGAAGTCGAGGGCCTCGACGAGCACATCTCGGCCATCGACCCGGCCAACTTCAAGAAGATGATCCAGACCGCGGTGAAGCAGTTCCCCGAACTTCAAGGTCGCGGCGACCACGCTGCGCAACGCGAAGACCGCGACGTTCAACGACTGGTCGGCGATCCTCTACGCGGGCGGCGAGTTCTACCAGTCGATGATGCGCGAGAACCTCGAGATCTATGACCGCGTGGGCGGCGGCGACGGCTTCGCGTCCGGCCTCGCCTACGGCTTCATGGAGGGCAAGGGCCCGCAGGCGGCGGTGGAATACGGCGCGGCGCACGGCGCGCTGGCGATGACCACGCCGGGCGACACCTCGATGGTCAACGTCAAGGAAGTCGAGGCCGTCATGAAGGGCAAGGGCGCGCGCGTCATCCGTTGAGCGACGCCTCAACGCGAGGGGACCGATGACGACACGCAGAGAGTTGTTCCCGCTGCTCGCGGGGCGGCCGGGTTTCGGCCGCGCCGCGCTCGTCGACGCCGCGGCCGGTAGCTCGCTCGGGCCCGAGCTCAGGCGCGTCTCCTACCAGAGCGCGCGCACCGGCAAGACAGCGCGACTACTTCGTCTATCTGCCGCGCGGATTCGCGCAGCAGAAGCAGACTGGCCGGTCATGCTGTTCCTGCACGGCGACGGCGAACGCGGCGACGCGCAGGGGCGAGCTCGACTACGTGCTCATCGCACGGCCCGCTGTTCGAGGCGCTGGTGCCAGCAGCCGCGACCTGCCCTTCGTGATCATCTCGCCGCAGCTCGCCGATGTTCGGCCGCGGCGACGTGCCCTACATCAGAGATCGCACGCCGGGCCCAGATACCCGCAGCGGCTCGCGAACTGGATCAATCCGCGGCCCGACGCCACTGGCGTGCGACTGTCCGAGCCCATGCAGGGCAAGACTCTCCGGACGACAGACTGCCCGAATGGCCCGCAGGGACCGCCCGACGGCTGGAACGAGATCGAGGACGAACTGCATCGGCGATGGTCGATCAGCACCGATCGCCGACTTCAAAGGCGATCCGAAGCGCGTGTATCTGCACGGGCCTGAGCTACGGCGGCTTTGGCGCCTGGAACCTCGCGGCGCGTCATCCGCAGAAATTCGCCGCGCTCGCGCCGATCGTGGGCTACGGCGCATCCCGGACCACGCCGAGCCCATCGCCGAGGCCAAACTACCGTTGTGGGTGTTCGCGGGCGGCCGCGACCCGGTCGTGCCGCTGCGCTACTTCTATCCGGTGCTCAACAAGCTCGAAGCGCTGGGCCATCCCGAGGTGCGCTTCACGGTCGAAGAAGACCTCGGGCCACCTGACCTGGATCCGGGTCTACGAAGGCCAGGATCTGTATTCCTGGATGGCTGTCGCAGTCGCTCTGAGAAAAAGGGAGGCAACTCGCGTCGCCTCCCCATCTACGGACGAACGTCAGCTCAGAACTGTCCGCGGAGGCCGAGCAGAATCGTGCGTCCCGGGGCGTTGAGAATGTTGGCGCGATTCTCGTAGCCGAGGAATGAAGTACTCCTCTTCGTCCGTGAGGTTCAGCACCTCGAGGCTCAACGTCAGCTTCTGGCCCAGGGTTTCGAAGTTCACGCTGGAGTTGAAGTCGAGATATCCGGCTTCACGACGCGACTGCGCTTCGGGCGAGGTCGGATCCGCAGTTGACCGTGCGCTCGATGTAGTCGCCGCGATAGTTGTACGAGAGGCGCGTCGCGAAACGCGGTGTCTCGTAGTAAACGATCGCGTTGTAGTTGTCTTCGGCGAGACCAACGTCACCACGCGGTCAGCCGAGTCGAGGCAGCGTGTAGTTGAAGTTGATACCGAGCCCGTTCAGCAGGAAGTCGAGGCGCTGCTGGTACAGCAGCTCGTAGCCCGTGATCTTGGTGAGGCCCGGGATGTTCTGCGCCTGGTTGAACAGCAAGATCGTGTTGTAGCCCTGCGGCAGCAACGCGAGCAGCGTCGGATCGGTGATGCCTTCGATCGGTAATGCCCGGCTTCTGGAGAACGGACGCAGCGTGTTGGTGCGCTGAGTGAAGCCCTTGATGTTCTTCTGGAAGCGATTGACCGCCAGAACCGCGCGCCTTCCTGGAAGTACCACTCGAGGCCGAGGTCGTACTGATCCGAAAGTAAGGCGTCGAGATCGGGATTGCCCGCGCTCACCACGCCCAGGTCGACAGGCTCACGAACGGCATGATGTCGCCGGGGTTCGGGCGCGTGATGGTCCTGGCCGGCGCCAAGACGCCCGACCAGGTCATCCGTGAAGTTATAGGCGATGTTGAACGACGGCAGGCGCATCGGGGTAACCGCCGCTCGTCGGGTTCTTCGCGTAGATCGTCTTCGCGAATGTTCCGAGAAGCAGAGTCGATGGCCGGCGTCGCAGGTCCCATCGGCGTGGCCGCGGTCTGCACGAAGCCCGCTGAGGTCCTGGTCCGTATTCACCCAGCGGATACCGGCATTGAGGCTGAAGCGTCGGCTGAACACCTCCAGCTCTCGTTGAGCTCGATATACCGGCCGTGTTCTGCTCCTCGAAGGTGCCGGAATTCTGATAGTCGAGGTTGGCGGCCGCGTCGAGCGTCGCCGGGTCCATCATCGCGTTGAACGCGCCGAGTCGGCAACCGCCCAGCGGCGATAGCCCGGATCGGCATCGAAAGTACTTCGCCGTAGTTCCTGGAACGACAGTCGCGAAGCCGTTGATGTCGAACAGGCTGAGGTTGTTGGGACCCGTTGTACGCCCGAACTGGGTCATCGACGAACCCTGGGTCACGCCGACCGAGGTGCTGTACTGGTAGCGCTTGCGATAGAACTTGTTGAAGACCGCGCCAGCCTTGAGGCTCTCTCCTCGTTGTCACCCCAGGTGAAGTCCAGCACGGCAGGTGTCGTTCTTCTCGTCGCGCGTGCGCGGCTGCACGCGCACGGTGTCGAACTGCCAGTTGGCCGCTGTTCGCGAGATCGCAGAGCCGGCGTTGATGGTCGGAATTCCGTTGCCGTTGATCTCGAGGTCACGTTGCCCGGATCCGACAGGCAGCAGGTAGGTGGTCATGCGGAAGTCCCAGTCGGATTCCGCGTGATTGACCTTGGCGCCGCAGCTTGATCTTCTCGGTGCACCTGCCAGTTGCCGCCGAGCGTGAAGCTCGGTGAACTTCGGTTTCGTTGGCGTTGGACGCGGTTCTCGGACCAGAACTTCGCGTTCTCCGAGCGTACCGCTCGCCACGTTGCGATTCTCGTCGAGCACGAAGTTGCGCGGCGTGATGAATCCGAAAACCGGTCGCGTTGTTGGTGCCGGCGTTCGTGTTGCGCACCAGCAGGTTGTTGGTGTAGCGATCGAACTCGGCTTCGAGATCCGCAAACAACGCGTCGAACGTCAGGTCGACCTTGTCGTTCGGCTGCCACTGCATGGCGAACGAAGCGCCGATGCGATCGCGCGTGCCGATCTGCAGCTCCGGCCGGCCGAGGCGCGGCACGCTGCGCATTGGCGAGCTCGGCGTTCGTGAGCCCCGACTCGTTGACGAAGCCCGTTGGCGCGCGTCGTCGCGTTGTTGGGCAGCAGGCTCGGCAGGTTCCAGTCGAAGCCCGCGCCATAACCGGTATCGGGTGTTCTGCGTGACCTGCGTGATCGTCGCGCCACCCATCAGGGTTTGGCGCACCTGCGCACCGACGCGGCCGGAGGTCCAGCCCTGCGAGCTCCAGCCATCCGTGCGGAAGGAGCGCTTCGAGGCGGCGACGTTCAGCAGGATGCCGAACTTGTCGTTCCAGTTCTTGCTGATCAGAAAGCTGGCGCGCGGATCCACTTCTTCCGAGCTCGACTGGTAGGCGCCTTCGAGCTTGTAGCTCATCGCGAGATCGTCGTAGTCGAACGGACGCGCAGGGCGCAGGTTGACCGTGCCCGCAAGGCCGCCTTCGACGATGGCTCGCCTGCGGCGACTTAGCCACTTCGAGCGACGAGAACAGGTCGGAAGGCAACAGGTCGAAATCGAACTCGCGATTGCGTGCCGCCTGGTCGACGCTGCCTTCGGACGCGACCGAGATCGGCATGCCATCGAGCGTGACGCGCGTGAAGCTCGGGCCGAGTCCGCGCAGGTTGATCTGCTGGCCTTCGCCGTTGGTGCGCGAGATCTGCACGCCGGAATGCGGGCGATGGCTCTGCGATTGTTGTCGGGTAGTTTGCCGACGTCCTCGGCAGATCGAATCGGTGAGATTGGTGGAACGCTTGGTCTCGCGGCTTTCTCGAGCGTGCTGCGGAAGCCAGACGACGATTTCCTCAGACTCCTCGCTGGCCCCCGCGGCGTCGCGTCTGGCTGAATGCGGCCGATGACATGAGCGCGGCTGCGCCGGCATCCGAGCAGTGAAAAACGGAAATACGTTGAATTTTTGTTCATGAAATGTCGCCCCTCAGGCCACTATCACTTGTTGACCTGCACGTGTCTCGTCTCGCGCTCACGTCAGCAGATCGGATCGATGGTAGCGGTCACGTCGTCGCGGTACAACGTGAGGAAAAAGAGGAGGCAACTTGCGTTGCCTCCCGATCGATTGCGTTTCGTTGCGGACGATCAGAAAGTTCCGCGAACGCCGAGCGAACAGCAAAAACCCGGATCGTAGAACGTGCGCGCGGCGTTATCGAACTGGATGCTGTCGTTACCCCAGGTCTGGCGCTGTGTCTCGCCGGTGATGTTGATCACGTTGAGCGTGAGCTGCGGTGCGTTGGCAGGCTCTCCGAGGCACCAGCTGGCCGAAAGATCGAGCTGACTGTACTTTCGTCCGTCAGAACCGGTTGCCCGTGAGGCCTTCCTGGTTCGTGCCCGGGCAATCTGCTTGTCGTTGTAGACGTATGACAGGCGGATCGAAGCGGGGCCGTGGTCGTAATGTGGAGCCGTGGCGTTGTAGGTGGTCGGCGAGATGCCCACTGCCACGCCGGCTGACCACTGCTGCCTTCCGGATGTTGCGTGACATCCCGTGTAGTTGAGCTGGAAGCCCAGACCATCCAGAAGGCGGGTCAGCGGCTGGGCCCCAGACGGCCTCATATCCGCGGATGCGCAGCGGCCCGCGGCATTGATCTGCTGCGTGGCATTCACCGTCGCCGCACCCGGGCCGCCGCGCGCGAATTGATCGCGGTTTGCTGCGTGGGGCTGAGGGTGTCGAAGGTGATACCCAGCGGCGCCAGGCTGTTGAACGGCACCACGGTCACGTTGCCGATCGTGAAGCCGGTGATGTTCTTCTGAAACAGCGTGCCAGGCCGACGTAACCTTCTCGTCACCCGTGTACCACTCGCCGCCCAGATCGACGTTGGTCGACGTGAAAGACTCGAGGTCCGGATTACCCAGTGTCACCGCCTGTGCCGACGGATCGCTGAACGTGGCGTTCGGCAGCATGTCGCGCGGATTGGCGTAACGGTCTTCCGAACCGGCCTTGAAGCGCAGCGGCGATATCTTCCGTGATGTTCAATGCCGCGCTGAACGAGGCAGGAAGTCCGAATACGAGCTGTCGGTGCGCAACTTCGATGATGCTCACCGAAGTGCCGTTGTTCAACGTCACGGGACCGGCGACGAACTGGTCGGTGGTGAAGAAGCGGCCACCCAGGTTGTAGCGCACGCGCTTGTCGAAGAACTCGCTTTCGCCGTTGAACTCCATGTAGTAGCCAATCGTCTTCTCTTCGATGGTGCGTCGCGGCGCCGGTCGCGCCCGTGCCACCGGCGCTCTGGACAACGCGTGGTAGTTGGTGCGGCGAAGAACGCGTCGTAGTCCACGTTGATGACCACGCGGGACCTGGAATCAGGTACTGGGAGGATTGGCCGCCGTGATCGCGGAGCCAGCCTGGCCATTGCAACCCGGAGCCGTCAGGTGCCGGGATGTAAGTGCCGCCACCGCCGCACACCCACTTGCTGCCACTCGCGGCTGTTGTTTGACCCGGATGCCGCGGTGGTAGTTGTCGTACGCCACACCCACGACAAGGTTTGTCTTGTCGTGCTTTGAGTCCAGTCGAGATGCGCACCCTCGGTGGTGACCAGGCGCTTCTCGTTCTGGATCCGCCACCGGCCCACGCAGCCGAGGCCAGGATTGTTCGGGTCGGCGTTGGTACCGATGTCGACGAAATCGCCGGCGGTGTTGTCGAAATTCGCCGATTCCCTGGTTGAGCGGGCTGTTGACGAGAATCGTGGGAGCTTCACGGAAGAACCAGCTGCGGCTCTTGTTCAACGCGAGATCGAGCGCATGGATTCGTTGAGCTGCCAGCGCATGCCGGGGTTGAAACCCCGGTAAGTCGACCTGCTCGTTGCCAAGGACGCGCCTCCAGGAAGAACTGCGCGTTCGCGAAAGTGGCGCTCGTGACGACGCGTTGTTTTGCGTCGACTTCCATGTTGGTCGGAATCGAAGCGCCATTGCGGCCGACCAGGTTCATGTCGAGGCGGTGAAATCGCGTTCCGCTTCGAATACAGCGTGTCGAAATAAATGCAGTTCGTCGCTCGGTCGGAACTCCGAACGACACCAGGCCGAATTACCGCTCCCGGGTGCCGTCAGGTAGGCCGGCCGGCCCAGGCGCGGGATGATCGCCTGATCGTTCTGGCGCAGCGTCAGGCCCGGGATTGATCTGCTGTAGATAGGCGCCGGTGGTGATCGGCGTGGCGGCGACCAGGCCGCCACGGCGTTGGTCGCCCACCGTGTTGGGGATGACCCAGCCGTTCCGCCGCCGACGTTGCAGCCGGAGAATCCGCCGGCTCCGCTGGCCGGTTGATCGCCGGCGTTTGCACCGGCGGCGCCACGCCGCACTGGTTGTAGCTCAAGTTCGGGTTGAGTGTAGCCGATGGTCTCGAAGCCGTTGGTCGTGATCGATGCTCACGCCGGCAAATCCGGCCAGCACACCGAACTATGATGGACCAGCTCGCCGTGAGGGAGCCACGCGGATTATGAAGTTTCGCTTTCCTCGCCGTAGTTTGCCTGCAGCTGATAGTTGAAGTGCGTGCCGGGATTGTCGAATGGCGCGCCGTGCGCATGTCCACCGTGCCCGCCGCGCGCCGCCTTCGAGCTCAGCAGCGGGCGCTGCTGTTCACGTCGAGGCGCGTGAAGAGTTCCGTCGGGAACAGATCGAGGTCGACCTCGCGATTCTGACCCTGGCCGTCGACGCGGCCCGTGGACGCGACGCCGAACGCGGCGCCATTGATCGTGGTCTTTCGTGAAGTTCGTGTTGAGGCCGCGGATCGCGACGTTGAGGCCTTCGCCGTTCACTTCGCGCAGCGCGCCGAATGCGGTTCAGCGACTCGGCGATGTTGAGGTCGGAAACTTTGCCGATGTCCTCGGCGAACACTGAATCCGAAATCCGGCGGACTCGCTTCGCGTTGGTCGCACTGCAGTGAGGCCCGGAATCCGGTGACGACGACCTCTTCGATCTCCTCGCCTTGCGGATTACTGGCCGCGTTGCGTTTGCGTCCTGCAAATGCCGCCGGCGCAGATAGCCACACGGCTGTGCCGAGGATTCCGCGATCGCAACACCAATCTGACTTCTGCCGCGCATAGCGTGCCCCCCAATGTGTTGAAAAAACACCGACACCACACGGGGACTCTGTAAAACGCGCTCTCCCCGTGCGGCACGTTGGCGACAACGTGCTGAAACTGGTCGGGCAAATGCAAGAATCACCCTTTACCACTCTGTCCTATTGGTCCAGAGTGGACAATTGAGCGGTATGGCCAGAAATGGCTTTCCTGGCATCCGTCGCTTGTTGCCGGCGCACAGTGGCTACACGGATACTGCGGGCCATGGTCGGAACCCCACGGCGCCTCTACGAACAAATTGCTCAGCAAAGCTTTCGCAGTCGATCGCCGATGGCCAATATGAGCTGGGTCAGCGCCTGCCGTCGGAGCGCGAGCTCGCGCAGGATCGTTCTGAGGTTTCCCGTCCGACGGTGCGCGAAGCCATCCACCGCCGCTCGAGCTACGACGGCGCTAGTCGAAGTGCGGCTCGGATCGGGCGTGTATGTCATGAACCGGCGACGCCCCGGCGGGACCGAGAGCGCGCAGGACATCGGTCCGTTCGAGCTCGCTCGAGGCCCGGCGCGCGATCGAGGGCGAAGCCTGCGCCCTCGCCGCGCTGCGAATCGACGATGCGCAACTAAAGCAGTTGTCCGAGCTCATCGCCGAAATGCGCGATGACAACCGGCACAACGAGATCCTCGATGAGCGAGGAAGCGGACCGCCGCTTCCACGAGCTGATCGCGAGCTCGACGCAGAACAGCGGTATTATTGCTGCCGTGCAGATGTTGTGGGACGCGCGCGCCCGTTCGCCGCAGAGCCACTCTGATGGACGACAAGGGACGGGCGCGCGGAGCTGAAGCCGCCCATCGAAGAACACGCCGGCGATCCTGCGGGCGCTGAAGAAGCGCGATCCAGAGGCGGCGCGCGCCGCCATGCACGAGCATATCTCGCGGGTTATCGAAGACATGCTCAAGGTCACCGAGGTCAGGATCTGGAGCGCGCTCGGCCGTGGCCGCCGAAAAGCGGCGCCGCTACTCCTCGGTGGCACGCAAGGCTGAGGCGCGATAGCGAGACCATCGAGGCCAAGCTACCGCCCATGACACCGCGGTATCAGACCACGCAACTGCCGCCTTCTTCGGCGTGCCCGGCGTAGAGCAGCGCGGCGCCGATCACGACGAAGCCAGACCGCGACAACCGCCGCCTGCGCAGCGCCAGTCACCTTCACCGCCGCGACCATGGTCTGCCAGTTGTGTGTACACCAGCGCGGACAAAGCAAGTCCGAAAGCCGTGACGGCTGAACCTGCGGCTACCAGGCCGACGGTGCGCGACCGATCTCGTCGTTGCCCGCGTCGACGTTCACCTGCAGGAATCGTCGCCTTGAACCAGAACCAGAAGAGCGCGAGCGCCAGCAGGTGCATGCCGCCTGCCCAGACGAAGACGATCTGCTGATTGCCAGTCCACTGCACGGCGAGACCGGCTAACAAGGTCATGAACATGCCGCCGATGCCGCCGGCCGTGGCGCCGAGACCCACCACCGAGCCGGCAACCTTGCCGGGAAACATGTCGGTGGCGTTGGTGAACAGGTTCGCGGACCAGGCCTGGTGGCAGGCGGTCGCGAGCGTGATGAAGGCCACGCAGGCGCCAAAGCTGTCGGCGTAGTACGCGAAGATGGAGCCCGGCATGAATATCGCCGCTAGCAACATCGGTCGGTCATGCGCGCCTTGCCGACGGGCCAGCCGCGCTTGATCAGTCGCGCCCGACAGCCAGCCGCCGAGAATCGAGCCGATCGACGAACCGGTGTAGATCACGCCGACCCAGAAGCCGCGCTCGTCAGCGGATTCTGGCCGCGCTCGCGCTCGAGGTACGACGGCAGCCAGAATAGATAGAACCACCACACCGGATCGGTGATGAACTTGCCGATGATGAACGGCCAGATCTCGCGGTAACGCAGCAGCACGTCCACGGCACCTTCACGGCTTTGCGTCGCCGGCGGCAGGCCCGGCCTTGATGTACTCGAGCTCGGGCTGTGCCGACGCGCGCCTGCTTCTCGGGCGTGTCGAAGAACTTCTGCCAGAAGATCAGCCACAGCAGACCCATGACGCCGATGGACACGAAGCGCCATCTGCCAGCCCCAGTGCGCCGGCAATCCACGACGGTGAGCGACGGACACGATGACGCCGACGCTGGTGCCGGAGTTGAAGATGCCGGTGGCGAACGCGCGCTCCTTCTGCGGAAACCACATCCCGACGGCCTTGATCGACGCCGGGAAGTTGGCCGCCTCGGCGATGCCGAGCACGAAACGCACGATCACGAAGCCCGAGCACCGTCGCCACCAGGCCGTGCGCCGCCGCGGCCAGCGACCACAGACATCAAGCGCACCGGCGAGCGCCTTCTTGACGCCGAAGCGTGTCGACGAAGACGCCGATCAGCGACGGGAACATCGCGTAGGCGAAGGTGAACGCGAACGTGATCCAGCCGTAGTCGACGTCGGTCCAGCCGAGCGCGCCCTGCAGCGTGGTCTTGAGCACCGACAGCGAGTTGCGGTCGATGTAGTTGATCGTCGTCGCAGAAGAACAGCAACGCGCAGATCACCCAGCGGTAGTTGCCGACCTGCCTGCGATGCCGCGGCTGCGTTGCCACCGGTGTCATCCGTCACGTTGTCAGTACTCATTCAGCAGACCCCCAGGGAATCGTCGCTCAAAGTTTGTAGGCTTTTTTCGGAAATTCGTACGCGAGTTGCGGCGCGAGCAGCGGCGGCTTCGTCTTCCGGCAGGCGGTGCTCGGCCACCAGGCGCGCGAGGAACGAACAGTCGACGCGCCGCGCCACGTCGTGGCGCGACGGGAATGGACAGGAAAGCGCGCGTGTCGTCGTTGAAGCCGACGGTGTTGTAGAAGCCCGCGGTCTCGGTGGTCTGCTCGCGGAACCGCAGCATGCCTTCGGGCTGTCGTGGAACCACCAGGCGGGCCCGAGCTTGCAGCGCCGGATAGTGGCCGGCGAGCGGCGCGAGCTCGCGCGAGTAGGCGGTCTCGTCGAGCGTGAACACGATGATGGTGAGCGTCGCGATCGTTGCCGAAGCGATCGAGCAGCGGCTGCAGCGCGCCGACGTAGTCGGTGCGCGGTCGGGATGTCGGCGCCCATGTCGCGGCCGAACGCGATCGAACAGCGGCGCATTGTGATTGCGCCAGGCGCCCGGATGGATCTGCAGCACCAGTCCGTCGTCGAGGCTCATGCGCGCCATCTCGGTCAGCATCTGGCCGCGGAACAGATCCGCATCGCCGGCGATGCGCTGCGCCTTCGACGATGCGCGCGAACAGACGCTTCGGCATCGGCCGGACTCAGGTCGGCGGTGCGCGCCGTCGGATGGCCGTGGTCGGTCGACGTGGCGCCCATGACCGCGAAGAACGCGCGGCGCTTGCGATGCGCGGCGAGGTAGCCGCGCCAGCGACGGCGTGTCCTCGCCGGTGATGCGCGCTGAACTGCTCGAGGTTGTCGAGGAAGCCGATGCGTGTCCGGATCGACGACGCGGATCGGGCCGGTAGGCGGTGATCACGCGCCCCTGCCAGCCGCTCTCGCGGATGGTGACGTGATGCACGAGCGTCGTCGAGCGGCGATTCGGTGGTCGCGAGCGCCTCGATGTTGAAGCGCTCGAACAGCGCGCGCGGACGGAAGTCCGGCTTGCTGCAGGCGCTCGGCGATGCGATCGTAGGTCGCGTCGGCGTTTTCCGGCGTCAGCGGAATCGGCGCGTCGAAAATGCTCGACAGACACCCAGTCGAACCACATGCGCGTCGGCGTGCCGCGGAACAGGTAATAGTGAGTCGCGAACATGCGCCAGATCTTGCGCGAGTCGCGCTCGGTGGCGCCGCCATCGACGCGCGCGACGCCGAATTCCTCGAGCGTGACGCCCTGGCTGTAGAGCATGCGGAACACGTAGTGATCGGGCGTGAGCAGCAGGCTGGCCGGATCGGCGAAGTGGACTGTTGTCCGCGAACCATTTCGGATCGGTGTGCCCGTGCGGGCTGATGATCGGCAGGTCCTTGACGAGCTTGATAGAGATTCGCGCGATCGCTCGCGTCGTGGGATCGGCCGGGAAACAGCCGATCGGGATTGAGTTTGTCCATATTGGTAGTATGCGTGCCCGGTCTGACGGTCGACCGAATTCCGTGACTGCGGCGGGCGACACTAATTCTTATCCTTTGATGGAGCAATGGGCGTGAGCATTACGGGCGCGAATATTTCAAATGCTGAATGGCATACGCGGGCTCGGCGAAGATCGCGAGATCGTCGCCGCCGAAGTGATCGTCACCTGCCCGGCGCGCAACTTCGTCACGCTGAAAATCGTCACGCGCTCGGGTGTTACCGGTATCGGCGACGCGACGCTGAACGGCCGCGAAGCTCGCCGTCGCGCTCGTACCTGACAGGATCACCTGGTCCCGAACCTGATCGGCCGCGACGCGGGCCGCATCGAGGACATCTGGCAATTCTTCTATCGCGGCGCGTACTGGCGCCGCGGACCGGTGACGATGACCGCGATCGCCGCGGTCGACGTCGCGCTGTGGGACATCCTCGGCAAGATGGCGAATCATGCCGCTGTACCAGTTGCTCGGCGGACGCTCGCGCGACAGGCGCGCTGGTCTACGGCCACGCGAACGGCAAGCGACATCGACGAGAGACCAGCGACGAGGTCGGCAAGCTACATCGCGCAGGGCTACAAGGCGATTCGCGCGCAGTGCGGCGTGCCCGGGCATCGAGAAGGCGTACGGCATCGTCGAGCGACAGAACGCTCTACGAGCCGGCCGATGAGCGAGCTGCCCGACCGAGAACGTCTGTGGACCACGCCGAAATATCTCGACGCTCGTGCCGAAGCTGTTCGAGCGGTCTGCGCAAGCGATCACGGCTCCGACATCGAGCTGCTGCACGACGTGCATCACCGGCTGACGCCGATCGAAGCGGCGCGGCTCGCGCAGATCGCTGGAGCCGTATCGCCTGTTCTGGATGGAAGACGCGACGCCGGCCGAGAATCAGGAAGCGTTCGAGCTGATCCGCCAGCACACGGTGACGCCGCTCGCGGTCGGCGAGGTGTTCAACTCGATCTGGGACTGCAAGCACCTGCATCGAGAACCAGCTCGATCGATTACATCCGCACGACCGTCGTGCACGGCGGCGGCATCACGCATCTGCGCCGCATCGCGGATTTCGCGGCGCTGCATCGGCGTGCGCACCGGCTTCCACGGCGCCACCGACCTGTCGCCGGTGTGCATGGGCGCGGCGCTGCACTTCGATACCTGGGTGCCGAACTTCGGCATCCAGGAATACATGAAGCACGCGCCGAGACCGACGAGGTGTTTCCGCACGACTACGCGTTCAGGGAAGGCCGCCTCTATCTGCGGCGAGTCGCCGGGCCACGGCGTGACCATCGACGAGAAGCTCGCGCGCGAAGTATCCCTACTCGCCGAAGCAGCTGGCCGCATCGCGTCCTCGAAGACGGCACGATGTGGGACCGGTGTGGACGCCCCCATTTCGCCGCGTAAGCGGCAAGAAGGGCCTCCGTTCCGACGTCTCGCTAGGAAGTGGGAGTGTCCCATTCCCTGACTAGTTAGTCGGCGGCGTGCACGGCCACTGCAGCGCCCTGCTGCCTGCGCGCAGGCCGTCAGCGGATCGACAAACTCGGCGGGCACTGGCCGTCGGCAGTACCTTCCGGCAACCTGGAATTCTCTTCGCCAGCAGGTGCACGCACGTCCATCCCTGCGGACGGTGGATGACGTCCTTGAGCAACTGCGCGTTGTTCTCGAGCATCGACGTCCTTGGTGCGGCGACGCCGGCGTGTTTGTTCGATTGCCGTGTTGCAGAACGCGTCCGCCACGCTGGCACGGAAGCCCGCTCGATGAGCTGGACGTGCTCGTTGTAGCCGATCCAGTACGTCCCACTCGGTGGGGTAGTAAGCGAACATCCAGCCGACGGACTCCACGTTGAGGACGTGAGTCGACATCCGGTGCTGCGTCGCGGCGATTTCCTTCGGCTTCGCTGGCTTGATCACGGATGACCCGGCCCTTCCTTCAGCACCAGGCCGTAGTGCTTGACGACCGGCGGGGACGAGCTCGCGTTCGAGCACGTCCGCGGGATCGGCGATGTTGTTGTCGGCGACGATCTTGTTGCCGGCGGCAATCATGGCGCCGGCTCCGAGCATGCGCGAATGCCGCCTTGCCCGGCGGTCATCGCGGTGAACGATGCCTTTTCATGGCGCGCCACGGCCACCGTCTTGCCATTGCAGCGCGGCGGCCGCGCGCTTCGGCGAGCGGCAACCACCTTGCCCTTGGCCGAAACCATTGCGCGGAATCGCGACCATCAACACTAACAAAGATTCGCTTCGACATGACCCCTCCCGGGATGAATGTTGACTGCGACCAGGAATCTTAGCTAACGGCGAATCAGCCGGTGGCCGAAATAGCGCTGCGCAAAATCGAGGAACGTCGGCCAGTTCGGATACGAGGTGTGGCCGCCGGCGTGCTGGCGGTACGCGAGCTCGCCGGCGGTCAGCGGCGTCTCGATGGGCGGGAACTCCGTGGTGTCGAGCGCGCGCTCTGCCTAACAAGCCGATACACCGGGCTCGCCGCCACGGTGGCCATGAACATGCCGCGCGGATCGACCCAGGCATCACCCTGCGCCGGGTTGCCGGCGCCGATGAACAGCGGCCGCGGCGCGCGCGAGCGCGATGAGCTCGTGCGCGTCGACGGGCAGATCCTTCGCGGTCAGCGGGCCGGCGTACTTGATGAAGTTGCCGGCCATCCAGTGGTACTCGCCGCTGCCCGCGACGTTCTCGAGCAGCTTCGCCGAATGCGCGGCGATGCAGCGCTGGCGCCGCCCATCGCCCGAGGAGCCGATGAAGCCGATGGCGAAGCGCGGCTCGTACGCCATGCGTGACCAGCGCGGCCTTGCCGTAACGCGACACGCCTTCGATGACCGACGCGTTTCGCGTCCACGGCCGGATCGGTCTCCAGATAGTCGAGCGCGCGCGACGCGCCCCAGGCCCAGGCGCGCAGCGCGCCCCAGTCGTCGGGCTTGCGCGGCTGTCCCTTGTTGACGAGGCCGATGATGCCGCGCGTGAGGCCGGCGCCGTTGTCGGCCTGGATGCTGGTCGGCGACAGGATCGCGTACGCCCAGCCGCGCGCGATCACCTGCTCCTGCCAGGTAGGCGATGGCTGCGGCGGAATGCGCGCCGCCCACTCGGGCGGGAAGAACTCGATGATGACCGGCACGCCCTTCGCGCCCGCGCGGAGTAGTCAGATACAGCTCGATGTCGACGTTGATGAGCGGATAGCGCGGAGTTGTCGACGTGGCCGAGCAGCTTGCGCGTGACGACCTCGATGCCGCCGCTTCGTCTCGTTCTTCGATTCGGCGACCGCCCAGCTCACGCCGGGCACGTGCTTCGGCATCCGGCCGTACACCTCGCGATCGAAGTGCTCGACGATCTGCGGCCGGCGCTTCGCTCCACCAGTGCTTGCGCATTCTTCACGGGCTTGCCGTTGTCGAGCGTCAACGCATCCGGCAGTTCCGGATACGGATTGCCTTTGGATTCGTCGTAGTTAGCCGCATTCGGCGCATTCGGGTCGCGGCCATTCGCGCCCTGGCGGATCGAGGTGATGCCGAGCTGCTCCATCATCGATCTTGTGATCCTGCTCGGCGGTGAGCTCGAGCGGCGGCGGCAGGTCGGCCGCGAAGGCGGCGACGGCCACGACCAGCATTCCGCAGACCAGCAGAATGCGTACGCATCACATCCCCTCGATTGCCCGGTCAGCGGCCGGGTGCGTATGGAAACTTCAGTGCCTGGTAGTACTCGAGCGGATGCGCCGGCGGCGCGAACCCGCCGGCAGCGGCCGCTTCGAGAAAGTCTGGAAATAGGCGATGCAGGCGTCGCGCCACCACTGCGCTTCCTGCTCCTGGATGGCGAGGAACGCGCGCGACCTGCGCGAAACGCTCCGGCGTCGACGTACGGCTCCGAGCCCGGCCCAGGTGCGGCGCATCTGGCTAACTACCTCGACGCCGTGCGTGTAGCGGTACGACCAGCTCGTCCCACAGCGATGCGCCCGGACGAGGTCTTGTAGTCCCACGGCACGTGGTGGAACCAGAGCAGGAACTGCTCCGGCATCTTGCGTCGAGGTCGGCGAAACTGCGCGCGCGACCTTCGGCGCGTACTGCGCGACGGCGTTGCTGCCGCTCGGGCCCGCGATCGAAGCCGATGCCGTTGCGCGTCGGCGCGGTGGTAGTAGGTCGGGTTCCAGTCGGCGCGATTGCAGATCGCTCGACCCACGGCGCCGGGCCGTAGTGATGGCCGGTGTCCATCAGGTGATGCAGGCCGAGCGGCGTCATGTAGTCCACCACCGCCTCGCGCGAGCCCATCATCATCGTCGACCACCGGCGTCACGAATGCCGGCGTCGTTGCTGAAGGTCATGCGCACCCATTCCTCGGCGATGGCTGCGCGGACGAGCGTCGGGATCCCAGGCGAGGCGCCCGAACGCGTACCAGTTGGCCTGGTCGAAATGCGAGCCGCGTCCAGTTGCGATCGGCGCCGATGTTCGACGACGCCCGCCATGCCGGTGCTGCTTGTAGCCGTGCAGCTCGCCGTCGATCGACCTTCGCCACCGTCGAGCCCTTGCCCTTCGCCATACGTGTCCGGCGTCGAGCGCCTCCTCGTACAGCGGCGCCGAGATACGCCAGGTGCGTCGCGAAGCCCGAGATACTCCTTGGTGATCTGGAACTCCATCATCAGCGGCGTCTTCGGCATGGCGCCGAACAGCGGATGGAACGGTTCGCGCGGCTGGAAGTCGATCGGCGCCGTTCTTCACCTGCACCAGCACGTTGTCGGCGAACTTGCCGTCGAGCGGCACGAACTCGTTGTAGGCCTGCTTGGCGCGGTCGTCGGGCGTCTCGTTCGAGTAGACGAAGGCGCGCCAGATCACGACGCCGCCATGGGGCGCCAGCGGCTTCGGCCAGCATGTTGGCGCCGTCGGCGTGCGTGCGCTTGTAGTCCTGCGGCCCGGGCTGGCCTTCGGAGTTCGCCTTCACCAGGAAGCCGCCGAAGTCCGGGATCAGCGCGTAGATCTCGTCCGACCTTCGCCTTCCACCAGGCGCGCACCGCCGGATCGAGCGGATCCGCGGTCTTCGAGGCCGCCGAGCTCGATCGGCGCGCTGAAGCGCGCGGTGAGATAGACGCGCACGCCGTACGGGCGGAACACGCCGGCAAGCGCCGCGGCCTTCGCCAGATACGCCGGCGTGAGGCTCGTGGCGTTGGCGTTGACGTTGGTGAGCACCGCGCCGTTGATGCCGATCGACGCGTTCGCGCGCGCGTAGTCCGTGTAGCGCGGGTCGAGATAGCCGGGCAGCTTGTGCCAGTCCCAGATCGACTGCCCGGCGTAGCCGCGCTCGACGTGCCGATCGAGGTTGTCCCAGTGATTGAGCACACGAATCTGCGTGCGGGCTGCGACGACGATGTCGAGCGCCGTCAGGGGCTGGCGCGTCTGGATGAGCCGCAGGAAGTGAAACGCGCCGTACAACACGCCGACGTCGGAATTCGCGGCAATGACCGGTAGCGGGCCGCTGCGTTGATGGCTACGCTGCGGATCACGTAGCCTTCGGGCCCGGCGCGCTCGAGCGACAGCGGAAGCGCGGCGATCAGCGAGGAACTGCGCGGCGTGCCGAAAACCACGGCGCCGGCCCTGCTGACGTTCGTCGACCAGCGCGAATCCGGCCCGCCGGTCAGCTGCGAGGCCGCGCGCAGCAGCTCGGCTCCGCGCGGCGTCCAGGGTCGGCGGAGCCCGATCCCTGTGACCAGTTCGCTGACACCGAGTATCGAGCGACTGGTAAGCGGGCGTCGACGCGCGATACCGCAGCCATAAGTCATATCCGTCTTCGGCGGCTGCCGGCAGCGAACAGGCAACGACGGCGAGACACGGCAACAACAAGGCGAATATTCATCGCGGCATTGGACTTTGAGAGTGCGTTGAATCTATTGTTAACGTTAACGCAAGCCTTACGCCAGTAGCCGGGTGGACGATTGAGCGAGTCAGGGGATCGCAGTAATGACGGTGTGCCGCGCACTCGGTGAGAAAACCAGCCGCCGCAAGGGCAGCGCCGTAACCATTCACGAAGTCGCGCGCCACGCGAGCGTTTCGCCGATGACGGTGTCTCGCGTCATCAACGGCGAAAGCAACGTCCGCGATTCGACGCGCGAAACCGTGATGGAAGCGGTTCGCGCGCTGAACTACCGGCCGAATCCCGCGGCCCGCGTGCTCGCCGGCGCGCGCGACACGCGCATCGCCCTCATCTATTCGAACCCCAGCGCGTCCTACCTCAGCGAAATGCTGGTGGGCGCGCTCGATGGCTCGCATCGCACCGCGTCGCAGCTGGTGCTCGATCGCTGGGACAACCTCAAACCCGCCGCAGGAAAAAGCCGCGGCGCAGCGCTGTCGGAAGGCATCGCCGGCGTGATCCTGCCGCCGCCGCTGTGCGAATCGAAGGCGATCGCCGCCGCGTTCGCCGCCGAGGGCGTGCCGGTCGTGGCTCTAGCTACCGGGCGCGCGCGAGAAGACGTGTCCTGCGTGCGCATCGACGACTTCCACGCCGCGCGCGAGATGACCGCTGCACCTCGATCGCGCAGGGCCACTCGCGCATCGCTTTCATCAAGGGCCAGCCGACGCAGACCGCGAGCGCGCCAGCGTCTCGCCGGCTTCGAGGCCGCGCATGGAAGAAAGCCGGGCATCGAAGTCGACCACGCGCTGGTGATGCAGGGCTTCTTCTCTTATAAGTCGGGCCTCGAGGCAGCCGAAAAGCTGCTGGCGCGCAAGCGATCCGCCGACCGCGATCTTCGCCAGCAACGACGACATGGCGGCGGCGCCGCGATCTCGGTGGCGCACCGGCGCGGCGCTCGACGTGCCGCGGCGATCTGTCGGTGGTCGGCTTCGACGACACGCCGATCGCCACCACCGTATGGCCCGAGCTCACCACGATCCGGCAGCCCGATCGCGGCGATGGCGGAAGCGCGCCATCAATCTGCTGCTCCACAAGATCCGGCGTCCGAAGGATCGGCACGTTCACCAGGCGGTCGATCACCTGGTGCCGTACGTGCTCGGTGAAGCGCGATTCGGTCGCCCCGCCCGCAAGCCCTGAATAAGGCAAAGACGCTGGACAGATGTCGGCCATTCCCGACCCTCGGCTTGCTATCTGATACCGCTATCACTACGCTTCCGCGACCGCTGATCGGGGGCGCTGTACGCGCACGCCAGCGGGGTCGAAAAATATAATCCATTCAAGGAGATAGCGCGTGTCTCAAACTTCGGGTCAGGCTCGTCCGGCAGTCCACTCATACCGGCCTTCTCATCACGTTGACGATCATCGCCGCGCTCGGCGGTTTGCTCTTCGGTTACGACACCGCCGTGATCTCCGGCGCGACCGATTCGATCAAGCAGAATTTCGTCGCGCCGCTGGGTCTCGCCGAAGGCGCGCGCAGCTCAGTCTCGAAGGATTGCACCATCGCCGGCGCGCTGTGGCGGTTGCCTCATCGGCGGCGCCTCGGCGGCGTCATTGCGCACTTCCTCGGACGTCGCGGCGGCCTGCGTCGTCGCCGGCGTGCTGTTCTTCATCTCGTCACTGGGCTCCGCCTGCCTGGCCGGAATCGTGGCTCGGGTCATCTGGGTTCGGTGCTGACGCCGCTGATCAATGTCCTGATCTGGTTCCTGAATCTGTTCTTCGAGGACGCGCCTTACATCTCAAGTTCGGCGACGTCATCACCAACTTCATCGGCCATCGCCTCTTCGGCGGCATGGGCATCGGCCTCGGCTCGATGCTCGCGCCCGATGTACATCGCCGAAATCGCGCCGCCGTCCAAGCGCGGCGCGCTGGTTACCTACCAGCAGATCGCGATCGTCAGCGGCATCACGGTGCTCGTACTTCGTGAACTACTTCATCAAGAAGTTTGGCGGCGACGGTGACCAGAACTGGGTGCACGTCGAAGGCTGGCGCTGGATGCTGGCTCTGCTGCGCCATTCCGGCCGGAATTGTTCGTGCTGCTGCTGTTCTTCGTTCCGGAAACGCCGCGCGGACTCATGCTCAAGGGCAAGAACGAGAAGGCGCGCGAAGTTCTCAACAAGCTCGCCAACGCGGACGAAGCCAAGATCGTCCTGGCGGAAATCGACGCCTCGCTGAAGGAGACCGCCGGAAAGCTGCTCTCCTACGGCGGCCTGCGTGCTCGTCGTCGGCATCCTGCTGTCCGTTTTCCAGCAGCTGGTCGGCATCAACGCGGTGCTGTACTACGGCCCGCAGATGTTCGACGAACATGGGCTTCAAGGGCGACGCATCGTTCGCGCAGCACGGTCATCATGGGCATCGTGATGGTGGTGTTCACCCTCATCGCCACCGTCACCGTCGACAAGTGGGGCCGCAAGCCGCTGCTGATCCTCGGCGCCATCATCATGGCCGTGTCGATGACTCGCGCTGGGCTTCATGTTCTACGCGGGCTCCGCTGGCCTCGGCGCGCTGATCGTGGTCTGCATCTACATCGCGGGTTTCTCGCTGTCCTGGGGCCCGGTGGTCTGGGTGATGCTCGCGGAGATCTTCCCGAACTCCATCCGCGACAAGGCCATGGCCATCGCCGTGGCCGCGCAGTGGTTCATGAACTGGGTCGTTACCGTGACCTTCAACATCATGGACGGCACATTCGGCGCTCACGGCGGCGTTCAACCACGGCTTCGCCTACTGGCTGTACGGCGGCTTCAGCGTGCTGGCCGCCCTGTTCGTCTGGAAGTTCGTCCCGGAGAGCAAAGGGCATGTCGCTCGAGAACATGCAGAAGCTCTGGAAGCAGACGGCCGAGTTGCGATCCGATGAACCCCGCGGCCTGCCTGACGCGGGATTTCCGAGAAATATGATCGAACATCTTCCATCCGACTGGCGGCAAGCCGTGCTCGTCGGCCGCACTGCTGACGCGCGAAGGCCCCACGCCCGATCGTCGTCGTGGCGAAGGCCGCGTGCGCGACGTGTCGCGGCACGCCGCCACGGTGTCGCAGCTGCTCAACGGCTGGAATGGCGACCGTTCCCGACGGCACGGACCTCGGGCCGCTCGAATCATTCGGCTTCACGCGCCGAGTTCGCCGGCGAGCGAAGGACATGCGCCTGCTCTCGCCTTTCGACCTGCAATGCATCAAGGCGAGCGGCGTCACGTTCGCGATCTCGGCCATGGAGCGCGTGATCGAAGAACGCTGCCGCGGCGACGCGAGCAAGGCGGACAGCCTGCGCGCGCAGCCTGCGCGACCGCATCGGCGCCGACATCCGCTCGGTGAAGCCGGGCTCCGAGGAAGCGCAGCGGCTCAAGGCGGCGCTCATCGCCGACGGACTCGTGGTCGCAATATCTCGAAGTCGCCATCGGCCCGGACGCGGAGATCTTCACCAAGGCGCCGACGCTGTCGTCCGTCGGCTGGGGCGACTGGATAGGCGTGCGCTCCGACTCGGCCTGGAACAACCCCGAGCCGGAGATCGTGCTGGCGGTAGATAGCGCCGGCCGCATCCGTCGGCGCGACGCTCGGCAACGACGTCAACCTGCGCGACATCGAGGGCCGCAGCGCGCTGCTGCTCGGCAAGGCCAAGGACAACAACGCCTCGCTGCGCCATCGGCCCGTTCATCCGCATGTTCGACGGCAAGTTCACGCTCGACGACGTGCGCCAGCGCAGTCGTGAAGCTCGAAATCGATCGGGCGAGGAAGGCTTCCGGCTCGAGGGCCAGAGCTCCATGTCGCAGATCAGCCGCGACCCGACCGAACTCGTCGGCCAGACCATCGGCAAGCATCACTGCTATCCCGACGGCTTCGCGCTGTTTCTCGGCACCATGTTCGCGCCCATCGTCGGATCGCGGCGTCGCCGGGCAAGGTTTCACGCACAAGAACGGCGATGTCGTCCGGGTGTCCACGCGAGAAGCTCGGTGTGCTAGAAAACAAGGTGACCACCTGCGACCGGGCCGCCGCCGTGGGCGTTCGGAATCGCGGATCTGATGCGCAATCTGCGCGTCGCGGCCTCCTGAACCCTGAATGGAATACCAACGTGAGCGACACAAAACAGCTTTCCCATTACATCGACGGCGCAGTGGGTCGCGGGCGCGCCGCCTCGGACAGCCTCAATCCGTCCGACACCGACGACATCGTCGCCAAGGTGCCGGGCGGCGACAAATCGCACGGTGAATGCCGCCGTGGCCGCGGCGAAAGCTGCGTTTCCGGCCTGGGCGAATGCCAGCCCCGAAGTGCGCTCCGACCTGCTCGACAAGGTCGGGTTCGACCATCATGGCGCGCGCCGACGATCTCGGCCGCTTGCTGTCGCGCGAGGAAGGCAAGACCGTTCCCGAAGGCAAGGGCGAAGTCATGCGCGCCGCGCGCATCTTCAAGTTCTTCGCCGGCGAAGCGCTGCGCCGTCACGGCGTGACGGTCGATTCGACGCGCCCCGGCGTCGCGCGTCGAAACCTATCGCGAACCGCTCGGCGTGTTCGGCCTGATCACGCCGTGGAATTTCCCGATCGCAATTCCGGCCTGGAAGAGCGCGCCGGCGCTCGCCTTCGGCAACACCGTGGTGCATGAAGCCCGCGTCGCTGACGCCGGCGACGGCGCACGCGCTGACCGAGATCATCCACGAAGCCGGCTTCCCCAAGGGCGTGTTCAACCTGATCCTCGGGCGGCGGCGCCATGGGCGGCGCGCTCGTCGAGCATCCGGATGTCGCCGGCGTTTCGTTCACCGGCTGGCCAGAGCATCGGCGCGCGGCGTCGCCAAGGCGGCGATGTCGCACAACGCGCGCGTGCAGCTCGAAATGGGCGGCAAGAATCCGCTGGTGGTGCTCGACGACTGCGATCTCGATCGCGCCGGTGCAATGCGCGCTCGACGGCGCGCTTCTTCGCGACCGGCCAGCGCTGCACGGCCTCGAGCCGCATCATCGTCACGCAGAGCATCCACGACAAGTTCGTCGAAGCGCTGGCCGCGCGCGTCAAGGCGCTGAAGGTCGGCGATGCGCTCGCTGCCGACACGCAGATGGGTCCGCTGGCCAGCCAGGCGCAGCTCGACACCACTCTTTCTTATGTGGACGTGGCCACGCAGGAAGGCGGCCGCCAGCGTCGTCGGCGGCGAAGCGCTGCTCGCTCGGCGACTCCTGGCTACTACGTTGCGCCCGCGCTCATCGCGGACACGCAGCAGGACATGCGCATCAACATGCGAAGAAGTCTTCGGCCCGGTCGCCTCCACCGTGCGCGTGAAGGATTACGACGAAGCGCTGGCCGTCGCGAACGCCGGCGAATTCGGCCTCTCGGCCGGCATCATGACCAGCTCGCTCAAGTACGCGCGGCATTTCGTGCGCAACGTGCGCGCCGGCATGGTCATGACGAACCTGCCGACCGCCGGCGTCGACTATCACGTGCCGTTCGGCGGCACGCGCAAGTCGAGCTTCGGTCCGCGCGAACAGGGCTTCGCGGCGGTCGAGTTCTACACGCAGGTCAAGACCAGCTACACCTGGGCCTAGGGTCGATGAACAACATGACGCACGCTGTTTATCCCTTCACTCGCCGGCAAGACCGTCGTCATCACCGGCGGCGGTTCCGGCATCGGCGCAGTGATGGTCGAAGGCTTCGCGCGCCAGAAGGCGCGGGTGTTCTTCCTCGACGTCGCGGAGAGCGAATCGAAGGCGCTGGTGCCGCGCCTCGGCAACGGCGTCCAGTTCATCAAGTGCGACGTGACCGACATCGACGCGCTGCGCGCGGCGCTCGCCGGAATCGAGCGCGAAGGCCGGGCCGGTCTCGGTGCTGGTGAACAACGCCGCGAACGACGACCGGCACAAGTTCGAGGACGTGACGCCCGCGTACTGGGAGACCGGCATCGCGCGTGAACCTGCGGCACCTGTTCTTCGCGGCGCAGGCCGTGACCGCCGGGCATGAAGCAGGCCGGCGGCGGCTCGATCATCAACCTCGGCTCGGTGTCCTGGCACATCGGCGATTCCCGATCTGTCCATCTACGAGACCGCCAAGGCCGGCATCGAGGGCATGACGCGCGCGCTGGCCCGCGACCTCGGCGAGGCCAACATCCGCGTCAACTGCGTGGTGCCCGGCGCCATCCGCACGCCGCGCCAGATGAAGCTCTGGCACACGCCGGAGGAAGAGGCCAAGATCCTCGCGCAGCAGTGCCTCAAGGCGCGCGTCGATCCGCGTGCACGTCACCGCCATGGTGCTGTTCCTGGCCTCCGACGACGCCGCGCATGTGCACTGCGCACAACTACTGGGTGGACGCGGGCTACCGCTGAACGTGCATGTCCGACAGTCGAGTGCGTCTGGCCGGTTGGCGCGATGCTCGGTGAAGGCCCGGTCTGGTCCGCCGCCGAGCAGGCCGTTGTGGTTCGTCGACATCAAGGCGCCCGCCATCCATCGCTTTCATCCGGCGAGCGGCGCGCAGCGCGTCCTGGCCCGCGCCGGCGCGCGTCGGCTTCGTCCTGCCGACACGCGACGGCTGGCTGATCGCCGGGCTCAAGACCGGCCTGCACCGCTTCAACCCGAGACCGGCAACTTCAGCGCTGCTGCACGTCGTCGAGCCGCACGCGCCTAACAACCGGCTCAACGACGGCTTCGTCGACTCCGCAGGGATTCCTGTGGTTCGGCTCGATGGACGACAACGAGGAAGAGCCGAGCGGCGCGCTGTACCAGCTCGACGACGACGGCTGCATGCGGCGCGATCCGGGCTACGTGGTGACCAATGGTCCGGCCGAAAGTCCCGACGGCCGCGTGCTGTATCACACCGATACGCTGGCCGGCATCATCTACGCCTTCGATCGCGCGCGCACCGGCAGCGCTGTCGAACAAGCGCGTCTTCGCGCGATTCGCGCGCCGGCGAGCGGATATCCCGACGGCCCGATCGTCGATGCCGAAGGCTGCGTCTGGACCGGCGTGTTCGGCGGCTGGGGCCTGCAGCGCTATTCGCCGCAGGGCGAACTGCTGACGACGCTCCGCCTGCCCTGCTCCGCGCGTCACCAAGGCCGCCTTCGCGCGGCGACGATCTGAAGACGCTCTACATCACCACCGCGCACGTCGCGCTCGACGCCGGAAGAGCGCAAGCAGCAGCCGCTCGCCGGCGGCTTGTTCCGCGCGCGCGTCGACGTGCCGGGACTGCCACAGGAATCGTGTCGCATGGCATCTGACGATCACGCCAACGTCCGCAGCGCCGCTTCCGCTCGCGCGACTGGTTCGACGACCCGAAGCACCTCGACATGGTGGCGCTGTATCTCGAGCGCTTCATGAACTACGGCCTCACGGCCGACGAACTGCTGTCGGGCAAGCCCATCATCGGCATCGCGCAGACCGGCGGCGATCTCACGCCCTGCAATCGCGTGCATCTCGACACGGTGAAGCGCGTGCGCGAAGGCATCCGCGACGCCGGCGGCGTGCCGATGGAATTCCCGCTGCATCCCATCTTCGAGAATTGCCGCCGGCCGACGGCGGCGCTCGATCGCAACCTCGCCTATCTCGGGCCTCGTGGAGATCCTGCACGGCTATCCGATCGATGCCGTGGTGCTCACGACCGGCTGCGACAAGACCACGCCGGCGCAGATCATGGCGGCCTCGACCGTCGACATTCCGGCCATCGTGCTGTCAGGCGGCCCGATGCTCGACGGCTGGCACGATGGCGAGCTCGTCGGGCTCGGGCACGGTGATCTGGCGTTCGCGCCGCAAGCTCGCCGCCGGGCAGATCAACGAGAAGCAGTTCCTCGATGCGCGCCGCGGCCTCGGCGCCGTCGCTCGGCCACTGCAACACCATGGGCACGGCGTCGACGATGAACGCCGTCGCCGAAGTGCTCGGCCTGTCGCTGCCCGGCTGCGCGGCGATTCCCGCGCCCTATCGCGAGCGCGGCCAGATCGCTTACGAGACCGGCCGGCGCATCGTCGAGCTCGCGTACGAGGATCTGCGGCCGTCGAAGATCCTCACGCGCCAGTCATTCCTCAATGCGATCACGGCGATCGCCGCCATCGGCGGCTCGACGCAACGCCCAGCCGCACCTGGTCGCCATGGCGCGCCACGCGGGCATCGAGATCACGCCGCGCGACTGGATGGAGTACGGCCGCGACATTCCGCTGCTGGTGAACATGCAGCCGGCGGGCAAGTACCTGGGCGAGCGCTTCCATCGCGCCGGCGGCGTGCCCGCGGTGCTCGAGCGAGCTGCTGCGCGCCGGCAAGATCGACGGCAGCGCGCTCACCGTCACCGGCCGCACGCTCGGCGCAGAACGTCGGCGGGTACACGCAGCGTCGGCCGGATCGCGACGTCATCACGACTTACGAAAGCCCGTGCAGGAAAAGGCCGGCTTCCTCGTGCTTGAAGGGAAATCTCTTCGATTTCGCCATCATGAAGACCAGCGTGATTTCCCGGAATTCCGCAAGCGCTATCTCGAGCGACGGCGACAGCTTCGAATGCCGCGCGGTCGTGTTCGACGGCTCCGACCGACTATCACGACCGCATCAACGATCCGGCGCTCGGCATCGACGAGCACACGCATCCTCGTGATCCGCGGGTCCGGCCCGCTCGGCTGGCCGGGCTCGGCCGAAGTGGTGAACATGCAGCCGCCGGATGCGCTGCTCAAGCGCGGCATCACGAGCCTGCCGACGCTCGGCGACGGCCGTCAGTCGGGCACCTCGGACAGCCCGTCGATTCTCAACTGCTCGCCGGAGAGCGCCGCGGGCGGCGGACTCGCGTGGCTGCGCACCGGCGACACGATCCGCATCGACCTCGCTGCCGGCACCTGCGACATGCTGGTGCAGCGACGAGGAAATCGCGCGACGCAAAGAGAGCGGCCTGCCGCCGGTGCCGGAAAGCGCGACGCCCTGGCAGGAGCTGTATCGCTCGACCGTCGGGCCAGCTCGACAGCGGCGCTGTCATGGAAATGGCGGTCAAATATCGCGGCGTCGCGAAGAAGACACCGCGCCACAATCACTAGTTAGATAGCGAGGTTCTGATGAGTCCGCCGCGCCTCACCGAGGCGAGCCTGCATTCCGCGCGCTCGGGCACGATCCTGCCGACCTACGACCGCGAGCGCCACGCGCATCGGCATCGTGCACATCGGGCCGGGCGCGTTTCATCGCGCGCACCAGGCGTACTACGTCGACACGCTGCTGCACTCGGACAAGCGCTGGGCGATCTCCGCGCTGTCGCTCAAGAGCACCGGGCTGCGCGATGCGCTCGGCCGACAGCAGGGCCTGTACACGCTGGTGGAGCTCGGCGCCGCGCCGCGCGCGCGCGTCATCGGCGCAATCCGCGAGTTGCTGGTGGGCGCGACGGATACGGACGCGCGCGTTCGCGCGCGCTGACGGCGCGCGACACGCGCATCGTCTCGCTGACCGTGACCGAGAAAGGTTACTGCCTCGACGCGAAAAACCAGCTCGACCTGGCCAACGCCGACATCGCGCACGATCTTGCGAATCCCGCGCAGCCGCGCAGCACCATCGGCTGGATCGTCGAGGGCCTGCGGCGCCGGCGCGCGCAGGGGTGCCGCCGTTCGCGGTGCTGAGCTGCGACAACCTGCCGGACAACGGCGCGGTGCTGCACCGCGCGCTGGTCGCGTTCGCCGCGCGCGTCGCGATCGCCGACCTCGCGCGCTGGATCGAAGCGGAAGTCGTCTGCCCGCGCACGATGGTCGACAGCATCACGCCGGCCACCGACGACGCGCTGCGCGACACGCGCGCAGAAGCTCACCGGCGTCGTCGACGCAGTGGCCCATCCAGCGCGAGCCGTTCACGCAATGGGTGATCGAAGACGTGCCGGTCATGCGCGATGCGGACTGGCAGTCCGGTGGGCGTCACGCTGGCGAAAGACGTCGGCGTCTACGACCGCGCCAAGCTGCGGCTGCTGAACGGCCCGCATTCGACGCTCGCCTACCTCGGCCTGCTGCGCGGCCACGAGTCGGTCGCCGATGCGATGCGCGACGAACAGCTCGCGCAATTCGTCGAGCTGCTGATGACCGAAGACCTGACGCCGAGCCTCGGCGCGAACTCCGGGCCTCGACGTCGAGCACTACATCTCCGCGGTGCTCGCGCGCTTCCGCAATCCCGGCATCCGGCACCTGTTGAGCCAGATCGCCTGGGACGGTTCGAAGAAGCTGCCGGTGCGCATCGCGGTGACGATCGGCGAAGCGCTGCGTGCCGGCCGCCCCATCCATCGGCTGCGCCATGCCCATCGCCGCGTGGATGCGCTTCATCGTGCGCCAGGCCAAAGCCGGCGTGCCCATCGTCGATCCGGACGCCGCGCGCCTCGCCGAGCATCGGCGCGGCCTGCACCGGCGATGCGCGCGCTGACGTGGCGCGATTTCGCGGTCTGCGAATCGGTGCTGCCGCCGGCGCTGATGAGCCGACGAGCGATTCCGGCAAGCGAGCTCGAGACCGCCTACGACAGGCTCGCGCGCGCCGCAGGCGGCGCTTACCCCGGAGTTATCCTCATGAGCACGCGCAGAACTTTCATCGCACGCCGCCGCCACCGTGCGCGGCGACCAACGCCGGAGCATCCGCCGCCGTGAACAACTATCCCGAAGCTGGTGCATCACGTTTTCTTCTGGCTGAAGAATCCGGAGCAATACGTAATG